>Ga0123341_1004394_pt1 | contig 12374 bp, 10 predicted proteins | sample Turbeapinknodule_FD_89959 | JGI IMG/M metagenome (GOLD analysis project Ga0123341, IMG submission 89959) | Root nodule microbial communities of legume samples collected from Mexico - Turtle bean Mexico pink nodule | ecosystem: Host-associated > Plants > Roots > Nodule | place: Mexico: Nepantla... | reverse complement strand
ATATATATATATATATATATATATATATATATATAAGTGGGAGAAGCGTTCACAGGCTTAGCAAGGGTTTAAGAAGCGAATCGGAGAGGAGCAATCAACGGTGGCCGGAAAATCCGTCTCAGCGGCGTCGCACTGAAGGCGATGGCGGAGATGGTGAGACTTCGCGTGGTGTTCGAGGATCGTGGCATGCTGAGTAAGTCAAAGAAGAAGGAAGGATTGAACCGTTGTTGGTTTCTGCTTAAACCCCAACACAGCACCATTTCTGATGTTGCCTCTCATCTGCACAACGCTTTCCGTCTCCACCGCACCTGTCCCCGTGGCATCATCCTCTCGGTATGTCTGCAGATGCATGCTCCATCGTTCTTCTGCATCTTCATGTTCAACAATCATGAAACAGATTTCTTAGAATTTTATATCTCGATTTCACGATTCGATATGTTTATTGAGTTGCCGAGTATATCTCTTTGCCGATTGAAATTTGTTGGACAAGTGTGGTGATTCCGTTTTTTCTTATTGTATTTTAATGCAGATGGATGGTTTTGTCATACCATCTTTTGAGTCTACTTGCATTCTGAAGGATAAGGACATTATCTGGTGAGTTTATACTGTTATTTCTGTGTTTTTAAACCGCATTCTATGATGTTCCTCTCGTTTCAGCTTCTGCTTACGGTGTTATATCAATGTGTGAATATATGTGGTAGTGTGAAAAGAAAAGGAAACACATGGACTGATGATAAACCTGCAATGCTGTCACCTGCGACTCGTGGGTATGAATCTATAGACCTTCCAAATGTTCTTGCCATCGAGGGTCTTGAAGAAGAGTCTGGAGCAGAACAAACCATGTCCCAAGAGGATAACGATGACAAACTAGAAGATGTTGTTTGTGTGGAATCTGAATCGGATGGGAAGGCAACCTCCAAGAAACGAAAAGCTTCAAAGAAGCTCAAGAGCCCTAGGTTAGTTCTGTCCTCAAATTTTGAATTGTTGGTGCTACAAAGCTTAGAGAGTTGTGATGGTTTTTTTTTCCCCAGCATTTTTAAGGGGTATTTTCTTTTCTGAATGTTGTGGAATCTAGTTTTTGTTTTCTTTTTTTGCTCCGGCCAGAAAGTACTTAAGTTAAAACAGGAGCAAAAGGATTTGTACACAGATTACTATTATCACGTTGACAGAACATATTTCAGAAAGCATCAGTACAAAAGTTACATAAACAAAACTAAATCTGATGGGTTGGTCAGTGGTTAGACATCCTAAGCTCACAATACCACAAGCTGAATGCCATGGAATCCATTCAGCCAAAAACTAATCCCGTTTGCGGTAATGTGAGCATAGGATTCCGAATACTACCCATCTGTTTTAGTTTTGTTCATGTAAACTTTTGTATTAATGCTTTATGAAATATGACATGTCTATGTTATCATAGTAATCTATGTATCGATCTTTCTGCTCCTATTTTAACTTCATTTGGTTTTTAGTGCATGATTAAGTAGGGATCTCCCTTTTCTCTTCAGAACCTTTTTTCTTTTCCTTGTTTTTGAACTTTGGAAGTATTTATTTGACCATGTAAACGTTATCTGGGTTGTTGACTTTATTCCCTTATCTTTGACATTCAGTCAGAAGAAGATTAAGTTGTCTAATACTGAAAACCTGTCAGTCATTCCTGAGGAGGAAAATGAAGACTCTGTTCATCACCAATTGAGTATTGTCAAGGACAGGAAGAAGTCTTCCAAGTTATCTAGCGATCTAAATAGGTCAAGCAACCTTGATAAACAGAAAAATGACAAAAGTGATTGTCCAAGTGACGAAACAAGGTTCATTTTCATCACTTGTGATTTGTATGACATGTCAACGGTGTATCTTTTCCTTCTATGATTGTTCACTGCACAGTGCATATTTGGTACTTTCTGGGCAAGGCAACTAGCTGATATAATTTTATTGACAATTTTTTGCGTGCATGTCTGTGATCATTTATCTTGGTTATTTTTTGTTTATATGTTTTTGTTATCATAGTAATCTATGTATCGATCTTTCTGCTCCTATTTTAATTTCATTTGTATTTTAGTGTATGATTAAGTAGGGATCTCCCTTTTCTCTTCAGAACCTTTTTTCTTTTACCTTGTTTTTGAACTTTGGAAGTATTTATTTGACCATGTAAACGTTGTCCGGGTTGCTGACTTTGTTCCCTTATCTTTGACATTCAGTCAGAAGAAGATTAAGTTGTCTAATACTGAAAACCTGTCAGTCATTCCTGAGGTCCACGAGGAGGAAAATGAAGACTGTGTTCATCACCAATCGAGTATTGTCAAGGACAGGAAGAAGTCTTCCAAGTTATCTAGCGAGCTAAATAGGTCAAGCAACCTTGATAAACAGAAAAATGACAAAAGTGATTGTCCAAGTGATGAAACAAGGTTCATTTTCATCACACTTCTGATTTGTATGACATGTCAATGGTGTATCTTTTCCTTCCCTGATTGTTCATTGCACAGTGAATATTTGGTACTTTCTGGGCAAGGCAACTAGCTGATTGACAATTTTTTGCGTGCATGTTTGGTGATCATTTATCTGGGTTATTTTTTGTTATTATGTTTATGCTTGTAGATTAAGAGGAGAGCTTTGATGGAGTAGAAAACAATATTCCTTTTTGTTTTATGTATAGATTGTTTGATTCTTAAGTTCCTCTTATTATTTTCATGCAATTTTAAATCCTTGTCCCTTATGACGAGGATGTTGATTTCTGGAATATCAGAAATATAAAATGTTTTTCCTTATTTTTCTCTGATATGTTGTATAGGTTTGTTCAGCCTCAAGATGAAAGTGGAACTAAAAAGGTAACACTTAATTTCCTTATGCTGTTTGCACTGAACCAAGTTGTTAAACTTGAGATTCTACTTATACTTAAAATTCATATAGATACATATAGTATAACATAAATAAGAGAAAAGAACCCATATAACACTAAATATTTAATTAAGCTTAAATTTATAATGATGGATTAATAAGCATAAGAAAGTCAATAGCTAAACCTATATAGAACTCGTAACTCGCAAGACATAAAAGACAAACAAATCAACTTATAATATTGTATTAGTGCCTAGTGATTACTCCTAGTACAAAACACAACACATGAACACCTAGACTAGACCTCTAAAATAGATCAACCAAATTAAATCATAATCACTCAAGAGATCCTCAATTCTTCTATCTAGCTAGATGAACAGTGAAACGTGATGGGGACCAAGTGAACCACATAAATAGAGCTGAAGAGGCCAAGGAACCAAACAAAGAGTCAAACAACCTTAGAAGTGCGAGAAAAGTGTTGGTTTAGTGGTTTCTGCAACAACTTGGGGGCATGGTTTACAGACGCCCAAAATTTGTGCCAGAGGTTGACGAATACATATAAATGATAGTTGTTAGAGATCCCAATTAGAGATATTACCAAATAATAATATATAGGTGGGTGCAAACCTCACCTTACTAAACCGGTTTTGTAAGATGGAGTTAGGTTTAAATTCTACTTTCTCAAGATGGTATTGAAGTCATTTATAGTCTATCATAGTCAAGTTTGTTGGGCTTATAGTGTTACTCGCTATCGGATCCTCATGTATCCCAACACACGAGATGTCTACTCCTTGGTTTAAGAGGATGTGTTGGAGATCTCACGTCGACTAGAGATATAATCAAATAATAATATATAGGTGGGTGCAAACCTCACCTTACTAAACCGGTTTTGTATGATGGAGTTAGGTTTAAATTCTACTTTCTCAAGATGGTATTGAAGTCATTTATAGTCTATTAGGCTTATAGTGTTACTCGCTATCGGATCCTCATGTATCCCAACACACGAGATGTCTACTCCTTGGTTTAAGAGGATGTGTTGGAGATCTCACGTCGACTAGAGATATAATCAAATATTAATATGTAGGTGGGTGCAATCCTCACCTAACCAAACGAGTTTTATGAGATATTGAGTTAGACTTAAATTCCACTTTGTTAAGATGGTATTAGAGCTTATCGAAGATCTATCTTAGCGAGGTTTGTCGGCCCCCCTTATTCCCAATCTTGATATCCTCAACGTGAGGGGTTGTGTTGGGGATTCCACATTGTTTAAAGATATGACGAAATTATAATATGTTTGCATCCACCTATATATTATAATTTGATCATATCTCTAGTCGATGTGGGATCTCCAACGTCAACAAAGATGTTTTCCTCTATTCTTATTGTTGGTGTTACAGAAAAGTTGGTTTTGGGGCTTGTGTTTTATGGGGTTATAGGTTTTCAGAAGCCCTACATGCGACAAAAAAGAAACCTGACCCAACTTTGGAAGTTGACACATGAAAACGAGACCCATGCAAACTTGGAAAACTCTCTAATTCCACTGATTTTATTCTGTTTTAATGGTGAATACATACTTTGCTAGTACATCTCTTAACTAAAGAAGGGGGAGTGACAAGTATTTACACTTTACTTTTATTGATTTTATTTTATCTTTTCAGTTGCCTAGCAGAAGTGCTCGGCGGAAGAAAGCTAAAAGAAGATGGCTGAGGGAACTAAAGTTAGAGAAGGAAAAGCAGGAAAAGGTAAACTAGTTTTATCATACTGCTGCAGATATTACCTTTTATGAGATTGGATCTTATGAACAGTGTTCTTAAATAGTTTCTACTGTAGTTCTATAGTGCTATTGTGTTGTAGAATTCCTTGGGTTTGCAATCATGATTTTGTTCGCTGTTATGGCATAATGATCAAGGAAAGTCTCAATACCTTCATTTATGTTTGTTCATCTCTTGCATCCTCTTGTCATCTTTGGTGAATCTTGGTCCGGCTAATAGAATTTTTTAGTTTATTTTGGGAAACTTTCTGCATTTGACATACACATATATTTCAACTGTTACGAGACTTCTGCTATTTGCCTGCACATTATTCTCTATATGATATATAATGAATTGTTCTCTTGCTTGCCATTTTCCATGAACTTGACAGCACTGCTTATGGATTTACTAGCTCTATTTGATATTGTTGAGTTATCGAATTTTTTTGGTTAGTAAGATGCCTAGCCCAGGCCACATAATTTGCAAGGGTTGAAATCATTCACCTGTTGTCTTGGAGGTCATTTGTTTATAAGCTTACTGTTCACAAAATGTATAATCATTCTCTGAAAGGAAATGTTCTTCTCTTCAAATTGTCAGCTCCCTCAGACTACAGTGCTTGAAAAAGACGGACCAGTATTACCTATCAAAGATAATAAATATGTTGTTTCTGATGTACATCAACAATCTAGTGAACATGATCAATCTGATGAAGAGAGTGAAGAAGATGATGACATTGTTCCTGTGGAAATTAGACCAGGGCACATTCGGTTCGAGCCCCTTAAAAAAGGTCTGAATGCAGATCTCATCTATAAAGTTTTATGAAGTAGAAATTAATTGCTTTCATGATCTAATATATGGTTAATGGTCTATTTAATGCAGATCAGGATCAGGCAGTACCACAGAATCAGTTTTCAGTGGTTGGTTTGATTTCCCTCAATTAAAAGATTCGCAATTTCAGCTGTGTTTTACTCTCAATCATAAATTAGTCAGTAAATAAGACATATTGTTAATTTTGCCAAAAAAAAAGTACCATGCATTATATTATCATTTGCATTTGAACTTCTGGGTTTTCAGACTTTAGCGTTTGATGAAGGATACAGAATATTCCTCTTGGAAGTGACTTTTGATTGGAAAGTACAAAATTTACTAAACAGCCTTTTCTTAGAAGCCTGGTAGGTATCAGGGAGAGGTGGGAGGAAGCTAACAAGATTCTTAGGATTATTTTTCGACTTGTTATAAATGTGACTTTTAGAGGAATCAATGTGACTTGTTATAAATTTTAGAGCATTTGAACCATGTAATGTAATCCATTAAGTTCTAGAACTTACTATGTTGAGTAATTACTCAAAATTTTTGGTGCAAATTGTATTTCCATGTTAGTCTTGTATTATTGTCAAAATCTTACATAAGATAGAGATTAATCTTCTTGGTGTTTGAATATCAGGAGATATGCATTTATTTTTGCCCTGATATTTCCATTGATTTGTAAATGTTATCTGGATCTTTCAGGAAACATTTCAGTGGAATGGAATCACTAACAAGAAGAAGGGCCAGAAATGGGGTAAAGAGAGAATGTCATTCCATAAGCATGATGAGTACGAGCATTCTAGTCAAGAGTATCCCACAGTTCAAAATGCTGAAAAGGAACCCACTATCAATGTAGTAGATTTTGATAAGTTTCGCCCGGTAACCGGTTTGCCTAAGGTATTTTTCTTTCCTTCCCCCTAACTAATGTGTACTTATGGCAATTCTCATTCTGCTAAGAATAGTTGACAATTAACCCATGGCTGTGAGTTAGAAGTCCTTTCAACTTATCTGTATTCTGTGCTTTGAATCTGTAAATTATGTTGCACGACACTCTTTTGGTGCTTCTTAATAACTTAATCATACACTGCAGGAAGGTGATGTAATTGCTTATCGATTGATCGAGTTATCAGCATCTTTCACTCCCGAAATTTCCTCATTTAGGGTACGTACATATCAATTTTGCTTTTGAATTACATTACAAAAAATCTTGCGTCAGAAGTTTAATTTAATATGTATTTCAATTATGCCCTTGCAGGTTGGGAAAATATCTCAGTATGATGCTAAATCAAACAGGGTTTTGCTGGAACTGGTTTTAGACTATCCATTTGACTTTAAGAAAGAATCAGAGGAGGATGCATCATCTTTTGAACAGTCTGATGCATCCTTTTATCGGGAGGATGGTTCTTTAGAGGTAAAGTTACTTCATTTTACTTATTTTTCCCAATTATTCCATTTTTGTGTCATAGTTAATATGATAGGGGGAAATTCAATATGTCCACCATGGTAAATAATGTAAAAGAGGTGTCTGGTTTATTTAAATCGAATGAATTCATAAAGCGCAGGTTTGTATAAAACAATTAATTTCCATACATCTTGTGCCAATGCATGTGTATTTTATTTTATCATACTCTATATCATGAAGAAGCTATAAAACCTTGACTGAGATTGAATGTCTGAAAAACTTTTCTTTCCAATAAAACTATATGCTGATTGTTTATTTGCTTGGAAATGACTGTTTTCCTTCTACAGATAGATTATGCATCACTTGTGGATGTTCGAATGGTTAAGCATGGCCACCTTGATTCGAAAACTGTAGTTGTTTCTAGGGATGCATTCGTCAAACCAACAAAAGCAACTAATGGTAGCACTGATGGAAAACTTACGGGTGATCAAACTACCGTGGGAAGTTGCCAGCCAGAAAGGGAAGGTCTTATCCCTGCTAAAGGTAATTACACTTACGATTCTTGGAGTGTTGGTGTGTAGAAACATTAAAACATTTTGACGCGCTGAACATGTGGATTTCTTTACAGAAAATGGGGAAGTAAACGTGTGGGAAGAAATTAACAAGGAATTAGAAGCAAAAAAGGCCAAGTTGTCGCAGGATAACGGCTGGAACAGCAGAGGAGAGAGCTCAAACACGCGCTCATGGTCCCATAGAGCCATGAGATGTAGTGCGTTGGGTCCCACAATGGCATTTCTAAGGTCCAACAATGGACTTTAAAGAAACAAGCTTGTACCACAATGTCACCTTTCCGCAGAATTTTGTATAACTATGAAGAAATTACTGAAACCAGCTTTTTGGTATATATATGAACAAATTACCGAAACCATCATCTGCAATGCTGGCTGCGTGTCCTGATCTCAGTATGTTATAGGCAAAACATTTGAAGTCTTATTCTTATAATCCATCTTTCTGATGTTATGAGTTGCAGTCCTCCTGAAACCCAAGTAGAAAATAGAATCAACTTCTACACATAATGAGATAGGATTACTCACCATCTCTTTTAACACAATTTTCTGATAAAGTTCTGTTAGTTGCTAAACCGTATTGTATCTAAGCCCTGAAAACTAACACATGTTACATATAGGTTTTGAAACTTCGTTTTGTTTATTAATGGTAAGCAGCAACTAGTGACAGATGATGCATCATCATTCTACAACACCGTAACCTATTTCTACTAACTTGTACACACCAATTTTATCACATTCGCCTCAATTCTAAATCCTAAACCTAAAATAACAACGTCTTCATTCTCGACCAGAAAATCATTGAAGCCGTAAACTAAGAAAGACAGACTCCATATTCACTTAGGAGCTTTAAAAAACTGTTATGCACACTTCAACTACAATTATAGGTATGTACATAATCTATGTTATTCAGCACGCACGGAATAGTCTCAGCGTGAATGCAATTCTACATCCAACGTTTACACAAATCGGGCTCAACTCACATCCCATTTTCTTCTCCTGTATCTCAAGCTCGGCCATCATTTTACATAACTCTGTACCACTATCCTCTTTATAATTATTTTCACTCTTGGTTCTAGACCTGAACTAATGATGTAGTAATCTGAAATTAGCCACGTTCCCTTGTTTTCACGTTGCAAATATCATCTTCACCACAATATCATCTAAGTTAGGCAAAAGAGAAAAGACAGTGATCTTACCAGGTTCTTGGGGATGTGAGAGGTCTCACTGGCTGAGGATAGCAACATCAGAGGTGGTGGATGACTTCCCCTGCGCTCTGCAATGGAAAGGGAAGAACCTTTCAAGGGCAAATTAGAGTTTGCCCCTTCGAATGAGTAATGAGCTGAAAATGCCTCCAAGGGTGAAGAGACAACTTCTTTGTGAAGTAAAGAGGAACTTTCTGAGAAAGATGCATCTTTAACATAGAAGGGTTCAGCTGATTCAAGGCCAGATGGTGATGGCTGCCGAGAAGACACAAAGGACAAGTCTGACCAATTGGTGGAGGAAGGTGAAAAGGTAAATGAGCTGCCGTAATCAGAACTTGAAGGTGAAAGTGTTGGAGACTTGGAATTGAATTTTGGGCTGCAGCTTATAAAACAAGGAAAGGGATTTGATGTGCCAGGAGGAGACAAAGGCAATGATGAAGAAACACCATGAACAGAGAAATCCATGGCTTCATGACTATCTTTTTCCCTGCCTAAGCTGCTATTTGGATAGCATTCAAAGGAATCTGGTGAGCCACAGGGATGTATAGATGATGGTGACAAAGGCTCATCTGCAGCATGTTGGTTTTCAGCTTCCACAATTACACTGGATTGATCATTGCATGGGGTTGAATCAGCTTCACTGGCCAATCTGGGGGATGTGAGTAATCCACTAGCGAACTTCCGCCTCAGTCTTGCCCAACCATGTTCTCTAGCAGGAAGACAAGTTTCTGATCCAGGATCAGACAAGGAAAAAGGTGGAACAACCCCACCAGCAAGTGCCTTGTGGAAAATCTCAAAATCCAAATCATATGCACAAACTTTTCTCCCCATGTCTTCAGAGGGCAACACTGGTTCTTCCTCCATGACCCCACCTTTGTCAGAATCACCAGAAAGAGCAATCAAAACCCAGGTGGTTCTTCATCTTCATGGATGCTCAGAATTGGACCCTTTGCCTTCTCATAACGGATCACCTGAAAGGCTGCACTTCTTGCATAGCATGACATCACTGAGCTACAATGTTTCCCATTCCAAACATAGATAGCAGAAGGAATATGAACAATGAAGGCCCCACGAGAGTCAAGTGCTCGTGCACCTGGCTGGTTTACCAACTTGGGGACCAGATGAAGAGGGTCATAGGGGGAATGAGGAGTCATCCGGTACATCCTGAGAATAGAATTTGGACTTGCAGGCATAGCATGGACCCGTTTCTGGCACTGCAAAAGTTGACTGGCAAAACCCATGTTTGGGTTGGTCACAGCCCTTGCAATCTTCACAAACTGAAAAGCATCTTCAAAGCTCTGCCCCTCCCTCCACATGATATAAGCAATTACCAAAGTCGTTGATCGAGAAACCCCCTGACAGCAATGGACAAGGACACGCCCACCTTGCTCTCGAACATCCTCAAAGTAATCAAACACATCATAGAGAATACATGTGATGTCCTCCGTGGGGCTATCCTGCAACCAAAGTGTCCTGTACACAAAATCACCTTTGAAATACTCAGGACAAACAAACCCCACACAGTTGAGCACATGAGTGATTCCATTTTTCCTGAGGAGTTCATGGTTCTTGGCCACTGTGTCACTCCCCAAGTATATGTGCTCAGCAATTCTGGAACACTCCTTGTCAAAGAAGGCCAATTTCTCCCTCTTGAACAGAAAATCCTGGGTGGGTTGACTTGAATCATTGCCTCTGACAGAGCCTCTGGGAGTCTGAGGAAGTGGCCAAACTCCAAGATCATCAGATCCAGCACTAGGCCACTCTTCCACGTTGCGCTTGTTGATCGAAAGAGGCTGAAGGGGTGGCAACAGTGGTCTTGCTTTGCTATTTGTCGGTGGCTTTCGGCTGTGAGGAGACCTATCAGACCATGAAACCGAACGAGAGTAGATTTTCCATGCAACACCGCTACCCCCGGTGGCTTTCTCCTTCCCCTCTTCCCCTAACATGTTGCCGAAAAAGGGTACTCTATAAGATGAAAAAGACAGACACTTGATCCACACCCATTAACGCATTGCTATTCAGTCTTGAGTACAGAAGGTAAAATAGAAAAGGGGTTAAAGTTCAGAAGCGTGAATTGGGAGGTATTTGCAGTTTTGAGTCTACCCTCTTGCGTTCCATATTCCCACCTAAAACACTTGACCCTGTCTCAGTCTCTGACTCTTTCTTTGGTACTATACATATGCATGTTGATAAAAGTGAAGGGAGAAGGAAAATTCGAAGAATAAGCCAGCAGTCAACACAGGAAAAGGTGGTTACAGAAAGAGAGTGCCCAATCTCGCCGTCCTGCAGGAAAGAGAGAACAGGTTGAGGGTCATGTTCCCATGCAAGAGCAGAACAGAACCTTGTCCATAAGAACAGAACAAAAGATGACAGAACAAAGAGTGTGGTTGTGTTGTAGTTTAGTTGGTTGGAGGAGTCGAAGGCATTGAGGCAGAGCAAGTAGCTAGCCACCTAAGAATTCCTCACTATCATCAGTCATGGTCTTACGTTTGGACCACGAGGGAATGAGTCAAAGTGCCACGTCAGGATGAACAATTTTTTATTTCTTTCCTTACCAAGAGCAGTGGCAAAACTGAATTTCTATTAGGATAAAATAATTGTTTGTTTGTTTTAAAGATTATTAGTTTTCTTTTTAAGATTTTTTGCTCTTTTGTTTTCATGTCTATGTAACATCGACATGGATACGAATACAAAAATACGTATAATCTTTAAAATATAAGATACGGAATACAAATTTATATATTATATAATCATAAATTATATAAATTGTTAATAAAGATTTATCTACTCAAGTATGTTTCAATTTTTTTAAGAAAAAAAGGTTTTTCATGACTAGTTTAAAATGATTTGTTTCTTGTTTTTATAATCATATTAAAAGTTTATAAAATAAATTTAAGTTTTTAAAAAATTAATGTATTTTTTCATTTTAAGATTGTGTTAGAACTGACTAGAATTGTCAAAAAATTTGACATTTTGCTAATACGTATCTTGGTGTCTGACACGGATACATCATTTAAGAAGCGTGTCTGAGCCTCATAGCAGATAATAATTATAACTATTTTTAATGATTTAATAAAGTAAAATTTTATATTTCAAGAATAATCTAAATTTATAGAGAAACAAATCTCTTAAAACATATTTAACTATTTGGCTCATTATTTTCCCACTAGCTCCCTTTATGTTTGTTGGTTCAGTGTTGAATCTAACATAATTCTGATTTTTCTCAAATAAAATATTTCATTTATACCTCCTTCTCTTATTTTTATTTTCACTTTTTTCATTTCTCCTCCTCCATCCAAATATATCTTAACTGTTTATGACTAGTCAAATTATACAGTTGGACTTTATTAATTTTTTACAAACTAGAAAAACTAACTACCACAACAATTTAGCAGAAAGATTGAAATATGAGGTAATCTCATATTACACATTTTTTTAAGGATAGAACATTATAGCACCCACTTATAATTATAACATTGATATGAGAGAGAATACACGTCGTAAAATTAAAATGAGTAATCATTGACCATGGAGATTAATTGATTAAGATTCAGTCAGATTAGTTAGAGATTTTAAATTCAATTGTTAATGTGAAACCTGAGTTTTTCTCAATAATTATTAACAATCATTCTGTCTAATGTCAATAGTCTTTAACAAAAAATAAGTGTGAACCATTAAAAAAAAGTGAAACGTGTAAAATGTATTAGTCATTTCAAAGTTACAGTCTCAACCAAGCTCCAACTCTCCACTGCTTCCCTATACTTATAATACAGTCACCTTTTATATATATATATATATATGTATATAT
>Ga0123341_1004392_pt1 | contig 12374 bp, 13 predicted proteins | sample Turbeapinknodule_FD_89959 | JGI IMG/M metagenome (GOLD analysis project Ga0123341, IMG submission 89959) | Root nodule microbial communities of legume samples collected from Mexico - Turtle bean Mexico pink nodule | ecosystem: Host-associated > Plants > Roots > Nodule | place: Mexico: Nepantla... | reverse complement strand
TAAATAATTTTTTTATTAAAAAATAGTAAAACTAAGATAAGAAGAGAAAAACTTAATACAACATTTTTAATATATTAATTTTTTTTCCTGAAATTTGTAAGAATTAAAATTGTTATTATTATTCCATGACAACTGTATATAATAATTACAACTCTTTATATATTTATATTCTAAATGTGAACTTATTTTCTGATTTCATAAATTTAAAACCATATATTAAAAACGTTGACAATTATAGTATTTATTATTGTATTTTAAATAAGGAAAAATCAAAAGAAAATTTAATCAACTCTTAATTAAATTTCTATAAACTAAGATTAATAATTTTTAGGAAAAATTAAATTTAAAATATCAATAAATAAAAATTGATGAATAATATAAAAAAATTATCTTCAAGTTAACAAAAAAAGAAAACTTTGAATGTAATATTTATTATCTTAATTCTTATTTTGTTTCTATTACTATTACATATGCATAAACATTTAATAGAAATAATATATCAGTATATTATACAAAAAAATTCTTCTACACCAATTTTTTGTTCCATCACATTATGAGTTGGCTTTCTAAGTAAATCTTCTCTCAAAAGAGAAACTTTTTAAGTGTGCATGTAAACTTTCTTTGTACAATAAAAACAAAAAACAAAACTCACCCTTGAAAATCTGAATAATAGTTCCGAGGTAAGAGAGGATAACATAACATAATGAGTGATGTCAGCATCGATTTGGTTCCTTCGCTGAAAGGAAGTAAAAGAGAAAATAAACTAAACCAAGTGGATGCATGTCATGTTGGTGGCCACCTTGTTCAACGTACCCCTCTTTTTCAAGCAACTTCATACCCAGCTATGTTCTGTTTATGCTATTTTATGTCCCATCTCTCGCCAATTTTGACACATGGAAATAAATCTCATCTCATCTCTCTTCCCTATATATACATCTTCATTCAACCTATAAAGGGGAAGAAAGGACCAACTGGGTCATACAAAACAAGAGCAAAACAAACAAAAACTTGTAAAGTAGCTTTCAATCAATTATCTATTGTTGCTTCTCCAGGTTTGTAGTTTGTTCTGGGGTGCAAAAGTTCAATTGGGGTTCCCTAAAGGTTCAGACTTTGTTTGTAATATGGAAGAGGGTGGGGGTAGTTTAAGGATTGGAAGTTCATCCATTTGGAGGAACAGTGACGCGGAGATATTCTCAAACTCATTCGAACAACCGAACGATGAAGAGGCTCTCAAATGGGCTGCTATTCAGAAGCTTCCCACGGTTGCACGTTTGAGGAAGGCTTTGCTCACCTCACCTGATGGGAAAGCCAATGAGATCGATGTACAGAAACTTGGGTTGCAAGAAAAGAGAGCTTTACTTGAAAGACTGGTGAGAACTGCTGAAGAGGACAATGAGAAGTTTTTGCTCAAGCTCAAGGACAGAATTGATAGGTGAGAATCCCACTCTCATTTCTTTCTTCTTGATTTTAATAGAGGTCCCTTTGATCGAAATGTACTAATGGCTTCTCCTATTTTTCTTCCTTGGATTGGATGATATTAGAGTTGGAATTGATCTTCCTACCATAGAGGTTCGTTTTGAGAACTTGAACATCGAAGCAGAAGCTCGTGTAGGAACTAGAGCTTTGCCTACATTCACTAACTTCATAGTTAATATTGTGGAGGTGAGTATATCGGTACCAGCTTAATTATATGCTAGAACTTGCTAAAGGATCTTAGCGAAGGAGCTAACCTGCAATTGTGTTTCATTTTTCTGCTTCAAGGGCCTTATGAACTCTCTTCATATACTTCCAACCAGGAAACAACATCTAAACATTCTCCAGAATGTTAGTGGAAAAGTAAAGCCTGGCAGGTATCGACGCTGTGTTTATTTGATATCTCTTTGGAGGAGAAGGGCATTAGCCATAGGACCTCTGTAACCAATATAACACGATTTTTTATTTTCTCTTCTCCAGAATGACATTGCTTTTAGGCCCTCCAAGTTCTGGGAAAACCACACTCTTGTTGGCCTTGGCTGGAAAACTTGATCCAAAACTAAAGGTTAGAATTAGAACAATGAAGAGAAGTACATTTATTTTGTGTAACAATGTTTTCATGCTTTTAGTTCTATTTTCTTATCTTAAAGCTCTAGCTAATATTCTGTGACCTTTTTATCAGTTCTCTGGAAAGGTAACTTATAATGGTCACGGGATGAATGAGTTTGTACCCCAAAGAACTGCTGCTTATGTGAATCAAAATGATCTTCACACTGGAGAATTGACAGTTAGAGAAACCTTGGCCTTCTCCGCAAGAGTCCAAGGAGTTGGACCTCGTTATGGTTAGTTGATAGGAATTCTTTATGCTTACACTCATTATAAAATTCAATGTTCCAAACACAGGTTGACTTTTTTGAGGAAATTAACTTTTGACCATGTCTAATACCTGTAGACTTGCTAGCGGAATTGTCCAGAAGAGAAAAGGAGGCAAGCATCAAGCCTGATCCAGATATTGATGCCTACATGAAGGTAATGATTTTCATTTGTGAAGAATGCGTTTTTCAGAAATTCTATTTTTCTACTTCTTGCTGTTTATTTCAAAATTTCTTACCAGTTCAAGAAACTTATAATGATTAAAACGTGTGTAATAAATAAGTTGTAACAGCTCACAAAGCAGCTGCTTCCAATCTCAGATACATGCATTAGCAGCTAGTTATCTTGAAAACTAGAGCGTCTATTTCTTTTCCATACAAAATAGGAATGACTGATTGCTAATTGGTTGTTCTTTTGATTCATAATGCTCAGGCTGTAGCATCTGAAGGCCAGAAGGCAAATATGATAACAGACTACATACTGAGGGTAAAATTTATACATAAAAATCCATCTCTGATAATTGTCAATTCATTTAATATTTTGTTTAAAAGTCTCTTGTTTCTTGGATATACATTTGCAGATTTTGGGACTAGAGGTTTGTGCTGATACCGTTGTAGGAAATGCAATGTTAAGAGGTATCTCTGGTGGACAAAAGAAACGTGTTACAACAGGTAAAGTTAACCTGATTTCCACCAGTGTATCTTGTTTAATCTCCTGAAAATTTAATTGCAAGTAAGATTCTATTAGTTAAAAATTATATATCTATATATACAGGGGAAATGCTGGTTGGACCAGCTAAAGCTCTTTTCATGGATGAAATATCCACTGGGTTGGATAGCTCAACAACTTTTCAAATTGTGAATTCACTCAAGCAATATGTTCACATTCTCAAAGGAACTATAGTCATCTCTCTCCTGCAACCAGCACCAGAGACATACAATCTATTTGATGACATTATTCTACTCTCCGATAGTCACATTGTGTATCAGGGTCCCCGTGAATACGTGCTTGAATTTTTCGAATTAATGGGTTTTAAATGTCCTGAGAGGAAAGGTGTGGCAGACTTTTTGCAAGAAGTAAGCGTCCTTGCGTATTGGCTCAACAATTAAATCTGTCTGCTCAGGTAAAAGAGGGTTTCATACATTTAATTTTGACCATTAATTATTATGTTATAGGTAACATCAAGGAAGGATCAGGAGCAGTACTGGGCACACAAAGATCAGCCTTATAGATTTGTCACAGCCAAAGAGTTTTCAGAGGCACATAAATCATTTCATGTTGGGAGAAGCCTTGCTGAAGAACTTGCTACCGAATTTGACAAGTCTAAGAGTCACCCAGCTGCTTTGACAACCAAAAAGTATGGAGTGGGAAAATGGGAGTTGTTAAAAGCTTGCTTATCCAGAGAATATTTACTTATGAAACGCAATTCATTCGTTTACACCTTCAAGCTTTTCCAAGTAGGTTTGGAAATTGAATGCTTCATTTTTTTGTCTTATCGCCTATTGCTGTTATGTTCTTACTGATAGCTTTCCCCTCCTTTCAGCTTGCAGTAATGGCAATTATTGCCATGACCATTTTCTTCCGGACTGAGATGCACAGAGATTCAGTGACTCATGGAGGCATATATGTGGGTGCCTTGTTTTATGGGGTTGTTGTGGCTATGTTCAATGGACTGGCTGAACTTTCCATGGTTGTTTCAAGGCTTCCTGTTTTCTACAAACAAAGGGATTATCTTTTTTTCCCTGCATGGGCATATGCTCTTCCTGCATGGATCCTAAAATTCCCTTTGACTTTTGTGGAAGTGGGTGTTTGGGTATTCCTTACCTACTATGTCATTGGTTTTGATCCATATGTTGGAAGGTAAAAAAGTTATGCTTTCTCATGTACTCAACAATCTAGTGAATTAGTAGTTTTTCTATTATTTAATTTTCTATTTGAATCCTGCTAATAACTAATAGAGAATTTATATGTCAACTTAATGCAGATTGTGTAAGCAATACCTTGTTCTTGCACTAGTAAATCAAATGGCTTCGGCACTGTTCAGAGTAGTTGCAGCAATTGGGAGGGAAATGACAGTGGCTCTAACACTTGGGTCGTTTACACTGGCCATCCTTTTTTCTATGAGTGGTTTTGTCCTGTCAAAAGGTATCATGGATACAGAACTAAACATTCCTAGGCTTTGTCCCTTTATGTTCTAGACTAACAATGCATCTTTGTTCCCTTTATGGCCCCAGACAATATAAAAAAATGGTGGCTATGGGGCTTCTGGATATCACCTATGATGTATGGGCAGAATGCCATTGTAAATAATGAGTTTCTTGGGAAGAGATGGAGACATGTAAGTTTTAACTAATCTGTATGTTTACTTTCATGCCTTCCTATGGTTTATAATATAAATAATATGACATTTGAACATATTTTCCCATGATAGGTTCTACCTAACTCTACTGAGCCTCTAGGAGTTGAAATTTTGAAATCGCGGGGTTTCTTCACTCAGTCATACTGGTACTGGATAGGTGTTGGAGCTTTGATTGGATATACATTACTTTTCAACCTTGGCTACATCCTTGCCCTTAAATACTTAAATCGTGAGTACCTTAAATGTATGACAAACCACCTAAGGTAGGCCTATGTACTAATTTCACCAAATTAATCATGCAGCATTTGGGAAAGATCGGGCTGTTATATCAGAGGAACCTCAAAGTAATGACCAGAATAGAGGTAGTAAAAAGGGAACTAATGTGATGAAGAACACAAAACATAGCTTTTCTCAGCACTCAAATAGAGGTAATCAATGCCATACCAACTGAAAATGAATAATGTATATCTACACAAGTAATATTTGATTTTTCAATTCACATTACACCATACGGCTAACATTGGGGCTACTTCAGTGAGGAATGGTGAAAGTACAAGTGGAAGCACCTCTCCCCATACTTCATGTACTAGGAACGAAGAAGTTGATGCAGAGACAAATCATAACAGGAAAAGAGGAATGGTTCTTCCATTCGAACCTCATTCCATCACCTTTGATGATGTAACATATGCTGTCGACATGCCAGTGGTAATGTGGAAACAAAAAAATAAATTGAAAAGGCTTGTGTTCAACTTTTCTAGCATTATTGTGACAAAATTATTAAATACTTGCAGGAAATGAGGAACAGGGGTGTTGTTGAAGATAAATTGGTTCTTTTGAAGGGTGTCAGTGGAGCTTGCAGGCCAGGTGTTCTCACCGCCCTAATGGGTGTCACTGGTGCTGGGAAAACAACTCTGATGGATGTACTTGCGGGTAGAAAAACTGGAGGATATATTGGGGGAGATATCAGAATCTCTGGTTATCCAAAGAAGCAAGAAACATTTGCAAGGATTTCTGGATACTGTGAGCAAAATGATATCCACTCTCCTCATGTTACAGTATATGAATCCCTGCTTTATTCAGCGTGGCTTCGGTTGTCCCCAGAAATCAATGATGGAGCCAGGAAGGTTAGTAATCCATATCTCATGCATTCTCCATGTTTTAATGTTTGTTTTTTTAGTTTTGCATAGGAAGATAACTGGTTTGAACACTTGAATATCCATGAGTATCTATTTGAATATTCCAACCAGGATTGGAATGCAAATCCTGGTTAGAATTATTATGTCATCAAATAACTCAAGTAACAAAATGTTCGTTTAATCATCGTTACCAAGTAAGTGTTAAATGGTTGCAGATGTTCATTGAGGAAGTTATGGAACTTGTGGAACTGAAGCCACTGAGGCACGCATTAGTTGGATTGCCTGGTGTCAGTGGTCTCTCAACCGAGCAACGGAAAAGGTTGACAATTGCAGTTGAACTTGTAGCAAATCCTTCCATAATATTCATGGATGAGCCAACTTCGGGACTAGATGCAAGAGCTGCTGCGATTGTCATGAGAGCAGTTAGGAACACAGTAGACACTGGAAGAACAGTTGTGTGTACCATCCATCAGCCAAGCATAGATATATTTGAATCTTTTGATGAGGTAACATATGAAGAATTAAAAAGGTAGCAATTTCAATTTGTTCTCTTCCATTTCTGAGTTTCTAATCTTTTTTGTGACCATGAAATGCAGCTTTTGCTAATGAAGCAAGGAGGGCAAGAAATATATGTGGGGCCACTTGGACATCATTCTTCCCATTTAATTAGTTACTTTGAGGTAGAAAATATGCAATGATAAATAAGGAATACTGAATTCATGTTGTGCTTCATATAATTAACTTCATGTAAAAATTTCACTCATGTGCATGCTTTCATCTCGAAGGAAATCCAAGGTGTCAGTAAGATTAAAGATGGCTATAATCCAGCAACATGGATGTTGGAAGTCTCCACTTCAGCAAAAGAGATGGAATTGGGGATCGATTTTGCAGAGGTGTACAAAAGTTCAGAGCTATACAGGTATTTTCAATTGAAGTCAAATCAAACTATAGAACTCAAATATAATTCACTGAAAGAACTTATAATGCAAAAGGTACAAGACCTTTTTTTATAACAGTATAGAATGTTTACTGATATTTTAGACTTTGGCATTCTTGTTTCAGGAGAAACAAAGGTCTTATTAAAGAATTGAGTACACCAGCTCCTGGTTCCAAAGACCTTTATTTTCCTTCACAATACTCAACTTCTTTCCTCACTCAATGCATGGCTTGCTTATGGAAACAACGTTGGTCTTACTGGCGCAATCCTCTATACACTGCCATTAGATTTCTGTACTCAACCGCTGTAGCTGCTGTGATCGGTAGCATGTTTTGGAACCTTGGCTCCAAAATGTAAGATCAAACCACAAACTTACAAACTTGGAAATGTTATGGCTTTAAACTATTACAATCAGTAACTAGCATTTGATCTAACAGTAAATTTTGACATCAATCTTTGCAGTGACAAACAACAAGATCTTTTTAATGCCATGGGCTCCATGTATGCTGCTGTTCTTCTTATTGGCATTAAGAATGGTAATGCAGTGCAGCCAGTGGTTGCTGTTGAACGAACTGTCTTTTACAGGGAAAAAGCATCTGGAATGTATTCAGCTTTGCCATATGCTTTTGCTCAGGCAAGCAAGCAATTCCTTATATGAAAAAACTTGTCCTTCGAGTGTGTCTATATCCTCACAAATCATCTTTGTGAAAGTCCCACATTGTCCAGGGTGCAGCTTACATATCTATTAGGCAATTGTACACATTACAATTTGGTTTCAAATATAGCACTGCTAATAACCTTACTTAACACAGAAAATGTTGAATGAAAAATAATTTATGCATTGAATTTCTTTCTAACATAACCTCTGCATTTTTCTGATATTTATCTTGTTCTTTGCAGGTTGTAATTGAGCTCCCATATGTTTTAGCACAAGCTGTGGTATATGGCATTATAATTTATGCCATGATTGGTTTTGAGTGGACTGTTGCTAAAGTTTTCTGGTACCTATTCTTCATGTACTTCACCTTCCTAACCTTCACCTACTATGGCATGATGTCAGTGGCAGTGACCCCAAACCAACACATTTCTTCTATAGTTTCCTCTGCATTCTATGCAGTGTGGAATCCCTTCTCAGGATTCATAGTCCCACGACCGGTAAGTTTTAGATCCCTTTGAAATTCATGCACTATTGTAGATGTGTACTTTCCAAGCATAGAAACATATCCTAATGTATTTTATCTTATTTTGTTTTTCTTTTATATATAACAACAGAGAATGCCAGTGTGGTGGAGATGGTACAGTTGGATTAATCCGGTGGCATGGAGTTTGTATGGATTGGTGGCTTCACAATATGGAGATATACAGAAAAGCATGGAATCCAGTGACGGTAGAACAACAGTAGAAGGCTTTGTAAGAAGCTACTTTGGATTCGAGCATGATTTTCTTGGAGTGGTTGCAGCTGTGATTTTTGCATTCCCAGTGGTCTTTGCATTGGTCTTTGCTGTATCAGTGAAGATGTTCAATTTCCAACGCCGTTAAGAACGCCTTCAAGTAGTATTTAGTATAGATTCTATAGAATGTTAAATGTAACATGTGGTCACAAAATGTCCACATAGCGTTCTGAATTCTTTTATTTACCAATTAAATGTATAACAGTGGAAATCCACCTTTAGGGTAGGTCAAAAGTAGTGGAAAAATGTAGGTACATTCCATGAGATCATAGATTTAAAAGTAGTGAATCTGTTCACTACCAATTTGACATCACAACCACATGTAACTTTGAGCTAAATTTTGTTTACAGTACCTTTTTTTTTTATAAAATTCACTTTTAGCCTCTTTACATTTTATTGACGGGTCTTAGTTTTGCTATTCTAAAAACACTACAATTTTTTTGACAATATAAAATTGTTAGAAACTTGCACAAGAGGGTGAACTTAAAAATAAAATAAGTAAGAATACAATTTACAACTCTTTCCTAATCTTAACCTTTAATCATTCAAAACCTCTCTATACATTCAATCCAACCAAAATTGACCTAGTTCATCTCATAGTAGATTGTTAGGTTAAACCGATTGCTCAAGAGACTAGAAAAAAATTTCCCAAACAAAACTTAACATGGTTGTCACAATATCATTTAGTCGTGTTCTCCAACTATAGAAACTATAAAAATTAACGAATAAAAAATTAGAAATTAACACCAGTCAAACACTTATCTAAGAATTAAAAATGAAAATCTCTAAAAATTAAAAGACTAAAAAACATATTTTTGTCATGTAAAGTTTGGTAAAAAAAATGTAAAATTTGGTAAAAAATAAAAGGTATATAGGAGGGACAACTCCTATTGCTGTATTGGGAAACTCGAGGCTTAGAGCATATGAATTCTATAAACTCTCAAGTAGAGCAGTGGCTTTATCTTGAAAAATCTGCCACGCCATAGTGACATGCCTCCTTTCTGTCAATGGTGCTCCTACTGCAAAACGTAGAATGTACTCACCTGATAGAACCTGCACATATTAGTTAACAATAAGGGAAAGAAAATTAGTGAAAATGAAAGAATAAAGAACAAAAGTCACAAAATTATGAAGCTAATTTATGCATACCGTGTGTGTTATGAAAATATTTCCTGTTGAATTTACTGAGTCGAGTAGATCACGATTTAGTTTATTACCGTGATCTTCAGAATTGAGAGGGGACAACAGCCGAAAGCAAACTAAGGAGAATGAGCGAGGTGAAATGACCTGTGTACGAAATTTGTTGCAATTTTAGAGAATATACCCAGATAAGTAAATAAAGTACTTAAGAACAAAATATTCAAAATTGGCATATTTTGACTTAACATTATTTAGATGGCCATATTTTGACTGAAGACATTCTCTAACACCTACCTAGTTATTACTGTCCACATGACGGATACGTTGTTTTTAAATTAAGAAATTAAGAACGAAGCTTTTCATAGAAGGAAGAATACCTTGAATCTTTTGTCCTGACTAACAAGCTCCTCAAAATAAGCAGCTAACTCAATGTGGTTTCTTATGTGACTTCGCAGACCTTCCAATCCATAAAGTCGCAACACCATCCACAATTTTAGTGATCTGGAGTTCAGTACAGTGAATAGGCAATTACACATTTGCTGGCAAAATATAATTTTTTAAGGTGTATTTATTAGAAAGAGACAAGACCAATGATTTAATAGAAGTTATGACATCAGAAGTTCCCGTAATCTCTTAAAATGGGAAAAATAAAAAGAAACTCAGACGTACAAAAAATCCAAAAAAAAACATTACAAATCAAGATCACAGACAAATTAATATAAGAAATTTTAACAACACTCTCTCTTGAACACACCCTTTACCATTGACCGAAATTTATTGAAAAATACAATTTTGCTGGGCCTCACATATTATAGTTTCCAATAAATTTCAACCAATAGTGAAGTCGGCTAAAGAGTGTATTATTAGCATTCCTCTTATTAATATATTTAGGCATAAATGAGTTAGAGCCCCAATGCATGAATAATACCAAATTTATGCATGTCCACATTGTCCAGTGATAAACTTCTTCTTTTTGGGCCATGCCTCTTTTCTTTTTTTCACTGAGTGTTAGTTATATGGCCTTCTACTTTTGCCCAATACACTTTACTTTTTATATCTATGTAAAAACATCTTACATTTAATTTTTAATACACATCAGGAGATTCATTGTTATTCTTTTCATCTTCTATGTTTTTACACCACAAAGCTTCTCTTTAGGGTTTTGTTTTATTTTGTTCTTCTTGTTTGGTTTCCTCTCACGCAGCTCCTTGTTTCTCTTTCGTTTCACTGCAGTTCTTGTGCAATCTTAGGGATTGCGTTTTATTGCATTATGATATCAGAGCTCTTCTCGCGCTTTGGTTCTTGAATTCTTTCCTTGTTCTTTTTCTAAATTTGCTTGCTCTTATTCTTATGTTCTTGTTTTCTTTAGTGTTATGAAGAAAGAAGGAACGACGAGACCAGCTCCCTCAGATTCATTAATGAGTAGCTATCTCTACCTTTATCCCAGTGAAAATCCAACAGCTTCACTCATCCACCAGTGTTAGACTCAACGAAGTTCCACTTTTGGAGTAGGTCCGTCATCACCACCTTAAGCGCGAAAACAAAGTGGAGTTTGTCTTGGGTACACATCCTTGCCCATCGAAGGACGATCTTACTTTCTCAACTTGGACAAGGTGCAATAACATGGTAGCGTCATGATTAGTCCATTCGGTTTCCCTTCCTATTAGACAAAGTATAATTTGGATGGATAAGGCTGTGGATGTTTGGAACGATTTGAAAACGAGATATTTCCAAGGGGACCTTTCTAGAATATCTGATTTACAAATGGAGGTTTTTTCTTTAAATCAAGGTGAACTATCTGTCACAGATTATTTTACAAAACTTATATCATCAAGGATGAGTTAGATAATTTTAGACCGAACCCTATCTGTGATTGTTCTTGCTCTGCATCATCTACTATAAGTAAAAAAGATCTAAGGATCAGGCCATGCAGTTCTTGCGTGGATTAAATGACCAATTTCACAATATTCGTTCACATGTTCTCCTAATGGAACCTATACCACCTATACCCAAGATTTTCTCTCTTGTTGCTCAACAAGTACGTCAAATGGCTAGTAATTTTTTGGTTACCAATGTTAACAATGCCAGCACTAATCGTAATATTTCTACAAGTTGTTCTTTCTATGGAAAAATTGGTCACATAGAGAATGTATGTTTCAAGAAAGTTGGTTTTCCTAATCAAGACTACAAGACTTTCAGAACCAACAGTCACAGAAAAGTGTGCACTCATTGTGGTAAAACTAGTCATACCATTGACACATGCTATAGAAAACATGGTTTTCCTCCTGGTTTCAATTTTACTCACACTAAGACTAACCAAGTTCATAATGTTGTTTTATCTGATGAAGTTTTTTCTAAGCATTGCAATCAAGAACAAGAACAAGGAGGCATTCGCCTGACAGTCCAGCAATACCAAGTCCTGTCTACCTTGTTCAAACAACATACTAGCAGCAACGCTACCACCCCACAACAAGCACAAGTGAACCAGGTGGGTTCCTTCACTGTTGATTCTGCTCATAATGGTACAACACAGTCTCCACCAGGTAATATTTTTTTCTTCAACATCATTAAACCTGCTAGATGCTTATGGATCTTAGATTCAAGGCGACTGACCATGTATGCACATCTTTATCTGATTTCACATCATATAAAAGCATTCCACTTGTTTTCATTAGTTTACCAAATGAGCACTGTGTTTTCACTAAGTTTTCTGGGGATGTCATTTTTAATAATAGAATCTTTCTCACTAATGTATTGTATGTTCCAGAGTTCACTTTCAATCTTGTCTTTACTTCTAAATTATCTACAAATATGAACTGTCACTTAATTTTTTCATCAACTAATTGTGTGATACAGGACCATCAAACTAAAGAGAGGATTGATATAGTTGAAGCCAAGGATGGATTATATGTTTTTAAATCTTCTATTTTTCAAAATATGGTCGCAAACAATGTTATTCCTTCCTTTCATTGTATTGTTAAAAATATCAATCTCTGGCATTATAG
>Ga0123341_1004391_pt1 | contig 12375 bp, 7 predicted proteins | sample Turbeapinknodule_FD_89959 | JGI IMG/M metagenome (GOLD analysis project Ga0123341, IMG submission 89959) | Root nodule microbial communities of legume samples collected from Mexico - Turtle bean Mexico pink nodule | ecosystem: Host-associated > Plants > Roots > Nodule | place: Mexico: Nepantla... | reverse complement strand
TTTATAATATATGATTATTTTTACTTGAGATATCTAATAGATAATAATATCTAATGTGGAAGTTTTATAAAAAAAAATAACTCATATTTTTTCATAATTAAAATTTTGAAATTTCGTGAAGGGAAACATAATCCCAAACACCATACTAAGTCACTTTATGCTAAAAAGTCAATCAAACATTGGTAAAATTTCTAATATATATAACTCCTCTTAAGAAAAGCATGTTTATGTTATGAAATAAATAAAAATTATTATTATTATTATTATTATTTTAGTTTTCTCATGAGTACGATACTTTTTTATTCCTTTTTTGTATAAATACTATTTTCTTAATTTTAATTGTAGATATCATTATAAAGTTTGCAATCTGCTAACATCTACAAATATTAACACAAAACAAAAAGAAAGAAAAATTAAGTAAAACCAGACAACATATATAACTCAAGAGTTTATTTCGACCATGGAAGCTTTTTCTCCCAACGCCTAAATTTATGATTCATTAACACGAATGACTGTTTAGTGGACGCATTTACTAAGACTGTAGTCAAGCCATGAAGTGAATAAATAAATGCATAACACTCAGAGTAGTATGAGTTTGTACAAATATTAATTTTTGATTAAGACAAATGTATTAAAATATCAGCCACTTAAAAGTTGTCTCAATGATTTTTTAAAGAAATTATTTTAAAAATCAATCAATTTATCATGCGTAATAATAATAATTTATGACTAGATGACACAGCATGAAAAAATTAACGCTTTCAATGAATTTTAGTTAATAATACAAACACAGTGTTAAAAATAAAACTTAATACTAGTTTATATATTTTAATTAAATAGTAGGTCTAATAGGACTGAAAAACATAGCGTTGTAATTAATTATTAAAATTGATGCAGACAAAGCATGGGTTTAACGTATTTTACAACGCTGATGAAAAAATTACTCAAGAATGGCCTCCCAAAAAATTAAGGAGAATATTGTTGAATTCTCTTGGCTTCTCCATTTGAGGCACATGGGATGCCTCCTTAATCAATTCCAATCGAGCCTTCTTGCTGATTATCCTGCAATATATTAATTAAAAGAACACTTCAGAGACAGAAAATTTACTATTTCACAGTTCCCACCTTTTAACAATTTTCTATTTCACTACTATGAATGAAAATTAAAAAGCATCTGAGTTGAATTTGGATCATGGAAGAAGAAGAAAAAAATGAAGTAAAAAAAGCAAAGAATTCACACTCTTTCAGTTCGCGGGCCATTTGCACGGGAAATATTTGGTCTTGTTCCCCCCAGACAATGAGAACCTCCTGAGTGTGAGTAATATAAATGAGTGACGGTAACAATCGAATATATTGGGGAAGGTGTGTGAGTGTGAACTCTAGTCATATCAATATACACCATGCTTACTTGATCAAGAGGTGAAAGTGTTGAAGTTTCATCCTTTCCGATGGTTACCCCTCTCAGGAGTTCCTTTTTTTCCTTCCGATTCACGCTGTATAGTTTCTACAAGACGTAAAAATAATTTTAAAATTATTGTAATTAATCAACATAAGAATTGAATTGAGATGTACTGTGATCGATCGGTGGTGTTGGTTTGAAAGCAGAAGAAAATTGACAGAGAGAAGTTACGTGTAAGAAGTCGTTGAGTAAAAAATGGGGGAGGAATTGCGGAGAGTTGTAGATGGAGAGCGACATCAATTTTCGCAGTTGTTGTGGTGTGGCAGGTAACAAGAGGTCCTCAATTTTGTCCAATTCAGCCCTCTGCACCAGCGCCACATTGTTGCTCCTTTTCATGTTAACACCGGAGCTAGCAATCACCACTTTCTCAACCCTCTCTTCCCCCAACATCTTCGCCAAATTGTAAGCCACCATGCCTCCATAGCTCGTTCCCACAACCTGGAACTTCTCCACCTTCAATTTATCTAGAAGCTTCCCCACCGACGCTGCCTGAAACGTTTCGCTCCTTTCGCTCGATTTGCTGCTCGACCCTCCGAAGAATATTAGGTCCGGAACGTACACGTTGAAGTGAGGGGCTAAGAATTGGACCTGTTGGCGCCACTGCCATATGGCCGCAGGCCCAAATCCGTGGATCAGAACCACGGAAGGCTTTTGGGCCTTCCGATTGGTGGGGGCCCAAAAATGAACCGTGGTTTCGTGATCGACGTCCACCGTGTACGACGAGAGGCCGGCGCCCGTGAAGCAGCGTCGGAGGTAGAGGCCGAAGGCGGAGACGGGGCTTAGAAATGAGGGAAGCATCTTTAACACAACTGGTTACCTTGTGGTTGGATATTACAAATAAAACTTAGTATTTATTTATTTATTTATTTATTTATTAATGGGATCACGCAGAGTGAGAATGTGCTGTGCTTTTTCCTTTTATATTTTTCTTTTTGCTGGTGGGTGTATGAGTGTGACTCAGCTTATTAATTATGAGACGGTAAAGATAGTTGGGTTCAGAGAAGAAAACAAATGAGTTATGAAGTTATTTTTAACTGTGGAGAAGAAAAGTTGAAAGATGGGACGCGTATATATTCTTGCTCGCATTGACTAAAACAATTTGTTGCCTTTCTTTATTGCAAACTACTTTCTTGATTATATTAAATAATAATATAACAGTATGTTTGATATGCATGTACCATCCTATTCTTCAACTAACTATACTGATACAGAGAAAATCTTCAGTGTGGAATAAATAAAAGATGAATTCTCAACTCATTGATTTCTTTTTTTAATGGAAAGTGAGGGAAGAAAGTAACTCTTTCCGACAAATCTCAAACTTAAATCATTCAATCGGATAAACTTTAAGATGTTACCAAATTTTATCTTTGTAAACTTCATTAATTGATTCTAGAAAAATAAGAATTTCTACAGAAGACGTTTAAGTCATCAAGAACATAAAAATATAGTGGATAAATGGTAAAATATGAGTTGAAAGTACTTTTTGTGTTGTGTGTTATGTGAGTTGTTTTCTTTCCTTTATATAGGATAGTGTTATCCATTTTCTTTGTATCTGATCTTATTATTAACTTAATTTAGTAATAAATGTTATCTTCTATTTAAGAATGATATACGAGATCTCTTGATTTACGCTGATAAAACATTAATGTCTTTAAATATGAATATTGGTTGGCGATCCCTTTATACACAAAGGTTCCTTCCATGACGCTACAAGCTCTTAATCTCAGGCATAAGTCAATAAAACTAAAAATCAAGTTTACTTTGATAATCTCTAATCAACCTAGACCCATAATTTTATAGTAAAAAAGTATTAAAGATTATAATTAACTAGATCCATAATTTTATAGTAAAAAAGTATTAAATATTATAATTAATAAGGTGTTGATTAGAAGATGAGTGAATATTTGACAAAAAAAAAAGTTATTGCATAATCCAGAAACTTCCTCACCAAACACCGAACTTCATAGCTCTTTAAAATGGTGATGCGCGCATTTATTATAAGAGGAAATTTTGTTTTACCCTGAATTTTTTTAAATTACAAACTAGTGCTATTTCTTTTCTACTATTAAATTAATCTCGGTAGTTATTTACAAACATTGTAATGTGTTAATTTTAATTATTTAAAAAACATTAAGTTTATGCTTCTTATATGTCAAATCATTCTATTACATATGAGTGCTATAAGTTTTAGGGATTTATCCAGTATGTTTCAGTGAAGGTTGAAGAAGATGGAAAGGAATAAGAGAAAGAAACGCGAAGAAAAAATTGAAGAGAAAAAGGAAAAAAAGAAGAGGAGTTGATGAAGAGGAAGAATGAGCAGTTTGAAGTCATTTATATTACTTTAATATACTGGCATTAAAGACTTGCAAACGAGTAAGTTGTCACTTCACGTTTAATTTCCATCAACCCAAAAACTCAGAGTTGTAGGTACTGTTTTTTTAATTTGAATGTTTTTTTGGAAAAAAAAAAAAAAGCTACACATATAAGTAGGGGATGATTAAGCGGGACGAAAGTGTGTAGCGAGTTTAGTCTTTCACTATTGACTCGTTTTAGTTTGTCCTGTATAACTCGCAGTCCGCACGGGCCAACAACAGGGTGGGGTGGACTGACCTACTAGTTCGTAAAAAAAAAGTTTTTGTATTGACTTGGATTGGACTTGACAGTGATAACTTTGACTGAAAAAAAATATTATGTTTTTTAATTAATGTTAATTGTAGTGGTGTTTATATTTAATGTTTTTGAATTAGTTATTCTCAATGTTTTTGAAATGGAAGAGTATTGATATTTAATTTTTATCTTAATTGAATTATTGATATTTAACTATGTTTGAAATTAAAGAAAAATATATTGATGTTTAATAGTAACAAATATATAAGTTCAATTTAATAATTTTTCAAAAACAAAAAGATAAAAAAATATTTTCATTGAATTCCTTAAAAGAAAAATCAAATGCAAACTAACCATTATACAGGCGGTAAAAAAAATCTAGTCCGCGTTCATTATCCGGGATGGAACAAATGCGAGACGGACCGCTTGCTTTCTCATCTGCTTTTAAGTGCTTTTATGGTATATTTGATAGATTAATGTCACGTTACTATTAATTACTTTATGACTTTATTTGGATTTGAAGATGAATTCAAAGAAAATGAAAATCGATGAATTTAAGTGAGAAAGTGAAACTCTTTTGATTATACCGAGGGAAAGTGAAATAAAATGATTTTATTTATAAAAGTTTATGTATTTTTTTATGAACAAACAATGAAAGTTTTTGTATTATATGTGTAATTTATAAATTGTTCTTTTTAATTAATAAAAATGTTACATTACAAATGTCTCCATGAGAATATAACAATTTTATATAACTTATACGACTTTAAACAAACACAAAGTAAGGCTTGGATATTCACACGGAATGCTTTAAAATTCTCCTATATAGACGTGAAAGGATTGTCCATATAAGATCCACAAGTGATATTTTTGTGTATTTTATTTTAGTTTAATTATTTTATTCAAAACATCTTTATTGTAAATAATTATGTTAAATTACTGCAAATATTTCTTCTTATTTTTTTATTTAAATATTTATTCAACTTATACAAATTGTTAAGTTATTTGATAATAAATAAAAACGAAACACATTATAAATAAGTTAACTAATTATAAAAAAAAATTATAATGCATTTGGAGATAAATTTACTAGGAAACCTAGTTTTCATTTTATTTCGCGAGTTGCACAAATTTCATGAGAGATATTTTTGCTAAATAATCTGTTGATTCTGAAATGACTTAGAATCACTGTTCTTTATCCAATAGATTTTTCTCTTCTAAAATTGACGAGAGTGCAATAGTAATAAAAGGGGAATGGTACGACTGCTGGAACTCGATATCTTTTTTCACCCCATACTAAATATATATGAAAATATTTTTTATTCTTTTTATCATTTTCATATATAATTTAAAAGTTTTTTTTATGTGAAAGTGTTCTTTAGATTTATGAAATCTTGAAGTTTTTTTTTAGATTTGAGACAAGTTTATAGATTATGTAATTCGAAAGCTAATAATGCATTTGAAAAAAGACTTATGGATTACATAATCCGAAAGCTAATCTCAATTCAGAAAAGATTTTCAGATTATGTAATCTGAAAGCTAATCAAGCATATGAAAAAAAGCTTTCAGATTACATAATTCGAAAGCTAATATCATGTATATTATATAATCCAGAAACTAACCATAAAAAAGCTTTTAGATTGCATAATTTAAGAACTAATTAAAAAAAATTATGTAATCTAAAATATTAAAGAATAATGGGTGGCTACAGAAGTGATAGAAGTGCAGTGCAGGAAGAACAGACAAATTGTACCTGTAGTTTGCATTAATAAATAGATCATAGGAGCCCATATAGTTTATAAGGCCTTTACAACCTACACCCCCTCATGGGTAGTGAAATGACTATTTTACCTTTGTCTTCCTCTCTCCGCTTCTTCTCAGTTTTTTCCAGGATCTAATAACCTCACAGTTTAGCATGGGAGGAGTTCCTTGAAGGGACATGGTGCATCTACAAATACAATCCAATTCTCAAGTATAGCAAACTACCCTTTTCATCTGGAACTTTGTATTCCTTAATTCTTAAGCCGCCATTGGAAAAATGATAAATTTCAAATTGCTCTGGTAGAGAGACAGAAACCAATATTGATTTTAGACTGTCATCACATATTCCTGTTCCAATCATGAAACTTAACTCTTCCCTTACACTTGTTGCCAGAAAACTATGAAACACTCGAATCAAACATGCATCATACGTGTAAAATCAGAGAAAATACCACATGAATATTCTACTATAATAGGTATTCAAAATCAATACATGAAATTTAACATTTATTAGAAATTACATTGCCAATTTTCCATACCGTGAATATATCAACACTATTCTTTTTGTTTTATAAGAAAACTAAGATATTTCTGGTTTGCAAAAGAAAAACATATTGGATACTGACACAATAAATTCTTGTTATGTTACTCTAAAGTCACATTTTTCAGTGTTTTCTTTTTCATCTGAAGCCATCAAATATCCCACTTAAATTTTATTTTCCAAGGAACTCTGATTGTTCGCACCCTTTTCATAATTTTTGTGTGAAACAATTCTGATGTGCCCTTACTATAATGTGATCAATGTTCAATATCTGAAGTTAACATGTACCAGAACTCTGGCTGCTCACTTGAGTGTTTTTGAAGCTAATATATTTTTCCTACTGAACACAAGTATAAATATAACTTCTTCCCTTTTCTTATTTTGGTCAAATTTACGGTCTTTAAGCACTCGGAAAGGGCAATTCAATTGTCAAAGAATGATACAACGATTAGCCTAATAACTTGTGTAGAGTTTTGGCATATTTTCCAAAAGGGATGGAAGTGGTTAATGGTTAGATTGATTGGTTCACCCTTTCTCTTTGACCTTTGTGAAAACTACCTATCCTTTTGTTTTTCTTTTGGTATATTTCCCTTTCGACAATTTTAAAATATCTCAACCCTTTTGAAGTTTTTCCTCGTAGAAAAGAAACTCAGGCCTAGACCAAGGAGCAGATGTATTTGATGGATTTATTAGGATTATATGAATACCAAATTCTTAGTATCCTTGTTCTGGAAGCTGTCCTTGATTATCACATTAAAAATTTCGAAGGAGAGTCTGATTGTCGGGCTGCCATGTTTGAAGTTGACATCTTAACAACAACAGAGAAAAGTGTGACCTACCAGAAACTGGGAAATATATCAATTCAATAAACAAAGAAAACCGTCCAATGTGCACTAAAAGATTCGATAATATGGAATTGTTGGTTTTGCACCTGGCAAATTATGTCTTGTTGGACCTTCACAGGAATGTTCATCAACAGCTATACAAAAAGAAGTGTATGATTAAATGGATAAAACGACAAAATAGAGATTGTATACATGTTTGTAAGGGGTTGGGGAAGTGTTGCTGAAGTCAATAGGCAGTCGAGTTTCTTGACATCTAATTAATTGAACATAGGACAACAATTGTAATAACAAATAAAATAAAAACCATTCATGCATGTAGTATAACTCTGCCAAGTGGGAATATGGCATCCCAATTCAGGAAGAGGTCTAGAAGTCAAGGAATCTTTCTAAGGGTTTTTTTTTCTCTATGGGTAGTTAGGACTTGGGAGAATGTATGTGCTATAAACTTCTCACCTTCTTTATTTTTTTAGTATCATCAATTAAGCCATTTTCTATGTTGCCTTTATAATTCCCTAGATTTAAGAGCAAAGAGAGTGGTTTTGTTCATAGTTTTGCACATACATACACTCATATTGGTTTTTCTAAATGAGTTCTAAAAAGATTACATGGAAATCTATTGTGTTGATCTTAAACTGTTACAAGACTCAATGTTCCTTACAGGAATCAGAGAAACAGGTTTTGAAACAAGGTTCTTTCCAAAGATTATGCCTCTCTGATATAAGCATTCCTAGCTCCCCTCAGGCCATTGAAGATCTTTCAATTTCACTGGTTGGCCCAAAGCTTTACACATTCACCCTAGAGGAGCTAAGGGAAGCAACACATAATTTCTCATGGAGTAATCTTCTTGGTGAAGGAGGGTTCGGACCTGTGTACAAAGGTTTTGTTGATGACAAACTTAGACCTGATTTGAAGGCTCAGTCTGTAGCTGTGAAACAACTGAACTTGGATGGCTTCCAAGGTCACAGGGAGTGGTTGGTTAGTTTCTTTTTGTATTTTTGGCCTCAACCCATTCTTATATAGTCATAAGCCAATTTAAAAATATCAGTCCAATGAATAAAATCTAGCTAATGAAACATGGTTGAAGAATATCTGGTACTAGCTTGGTACATGTTTTCTTTTATAGGCGGAGATTATATTTCTTGGACAGCTGAGGCATCCACATCTTGTTAAGTTAATTGGCTACTGTTGTGAGGAGGAGCACAGGCTTCTTGTGTATGAATACATGGCTAGAGGCAGCTTGGAGAATCAACTGTTCAGAAGTATGTAATGATGTTTTTCTTTATTCCACCTGTTTTTCTCTTTCTTTTCCCCCATAAAGGAAGGAGTGAAATCCAGTAGACAGTCACTGGGTTATTTTCTGTGTAAGTATTTTGATTGATTCAGTGGTACTATTAAATCGGTCCAATCAAATTTTACCATCAAGATAGCCTGATTACTAAACATTTTGGATATTATGTTTTTTTGTATCATAATTATTATTATAATAAAGCACATGTAGTTAATTAAGTTCTACTTGTTTTATGTGGATTTTTTGTGAGAATTCGCATGATTATAGGGAATATATATTGAGAAGAATATCACACATGAAAATTTGGAAATAAAGTTCTTGCCAATATCATAAAGTATAAACTAAGCCTAATTTTTGTGCTAATTCTAGCAGGATACTCTGCTGCCTTGCCATGGTCAACCAGGATGAAGATTGCATTAGATGCTGCTAAGGGTCTGGCCTTCCTTCATGAAGCAGATAAACCTGTAATATACAGAGATTTCAAAACTTCAAATATCTTACTAGACTCGGTATGTTCAATATCTTTTCTGAAGGATGACAAGATATCTTCTAGTGGCCTACATCATGTTCCTATATGCAACAAAGAAGTTTTTACAGTATACATGATTCTTTATTTTATCTTTACAAAATCCAGGATTACACAGCTAAATTATCCGATCTTGGGCTAGCAAAAGATGGTCCTGAAGGGGAAGACACACATCTAACCACAACATGCATAATGGGAACCCGAGGCTATGCTGCTCCTGAGTACATTATGTCAGGTGTAGATAAGATTAACTTTGTGTTTTGTGGTCACTTGATTAATCTCTAAGGTTCAAAGATCTTTCGAACTCAATGATTTTTGTATTGCTTTTCAAGATCACATGATTAATTCATCATTGCCTGACCCCAGGTCACCTTTCCACCAAGAGTGATGTCTATAGCTATGGAGTGGTTTTGTTGGAATTGCTTACAGGAAGAAGAGTAGTGGATAAGTGCCGACCCAACAGAGAACGAAGCCTTGTGGAATGGGCAAGGCCTCTTTTGAGGGACCAAAGAAAACTGCACCATATAATAGACTCTAGATTGGAAGGGCAGTTTCCTACGAAAGGGGCTTTGAAGGTTGCTGCATTGACCTATAAATGTTTGAGCCACCACCCCTATCCAAGGCCAACTATGGGTGATGTGGTTAAGATATTAGAGTCTGTTCAGGATTTTGACGATGTGATCAGAGGACCATTTGTGTATGTAGCGGTGAGTGAAAGTAGCCAATGAGATGCTACTGTCAAAGGGCATGAAGGAGTCCTTTTTCTGTGGTAACAACAACTCATCAGCAACGTAGATAAAATATAGCAGATAGCAAAACAAATGAAGGAACAGTTAATGACAATCTTGTTTTTGCCATTTTTACTTGTTAAGGCATGGCCTACAAAGAAACTAAGTGTAAGTAATTAAGTAGTAGCGTCTGATTTTTGTCAGAAATAGAGAGCTTTAACTTAACAAACAAGTGTATGTTGTGTATGTTGTTTGTTTGAGGTGAAATGAAATGTGAATAATACACAAGTTATCAGGAACGCTGACACTGATGCTCAAGATTTGAATGGATGCAACAAGTATTTAATGGGGGCGTCTATGTATTTGTTCAGGTATTACTACTGTTTGTTGCACAATGTTATGACAAAAAAGATGTATCTGAAGAGAAAAAGCACAATAATATAAAAAAAAGTATTGTTTTTAAATTAAAGAAATGCTCAACGTTGAACCTTCCCTTTATCAAACACGCAATGGAATGGAGCAAACATGCGAGCAGATCAAAAGATGGATGACACATTGACAGTTGTTTAGTCGACACCTTCATACATATCTGTTGACGCGTTAAGAATGAAAAACAGATTTTGTTTAGATCCAATTGTTTTCAAAATCTTTGTCAACTAATTTTGTAACGTGGTCTTTTCTAATTCTCATAGTATCTTTCTTTTAGCAAGGACTGAACGCCATCCAGATTGTGTCTGGAAGATGTTGCCGTGTAGGGTTTCAACCAGGGTTTCAACCAGTGTTCTACGCTGACACTGGAAGTTCTTGGCCCACCAGAAGATATTCAAACCAAGGTGTTTTAGCTTGTGCTTTAGTGTTGTTATTTGTAAGGGATATGATCTCTGAATCCATAAACAAAACAGCCACCTAAAGTTAAGGCTACTGCAATAGCCACATATCTACTTATGCAAACAATCTTCTGCCTATTTTTAAGCTTTTACCAACAGAAAAAAGGAACCTGACAAAAAATATTCGGAATAAGTAACCCATTTTTTTGTCCATCTAATTCTTTTCCTTTCAGTTTCAACACTACCAAAAATTACATAATCACAACAAAAACTCAAGAAATCAATTTTCTCACGAACTGCCACAAAATAAATTAAACTTTAGAATCAATCAAGGGTTCCCACTTCCCATTGTACAATATTGATTATCACAATTACAATTAATTACATTTCCATACACGAAATTACACATCCCATAAGCAATTGGGCTAAATTAAAATAGAGAATAATAAACAACAAGTACGATTTTCAGCAGAGGAAATTGGAAGATTTAAAAGGGACTGAATTAAGCACAGGCGCAAGAAGTGTCAACGATAAGGGAATCTTCGCCCTCGTTCCTGAAGAAGAAGTAACCAACAGCGAGACCCACGACGATGGCCACGAAGACCCCTCCATTGAAGGACATAACCGACAACATCAACAAATACCCGATCGCGGAGCTCAGCCCAAAGAGAAACGCTCCAGCGACCTTCACGCCCAACTTGGCGCCGTTTCCGGTGAGCTTCCGCCGCAAGAGAGGGGTCTCGATCTCCGCCGGGAAGGACTTTCCGGCACCGATGAGCTTGAGGCGAATACGGCGATTCTCAATAAACTGGTAGAAAGCAGAAACAACGAGGCATGCAAGGAGGGTGAGGAGATAGTCGGTCCAATCGACGGTCTTCCATGAATCGATCAGGAGATTGACCTTCCGGCTCCAGTAAAAGGTCATGTGCATCATCTTCGCCGGTCAACTTTGTATTTCAAGGGTTTGTAAAAAACGATGACGAAGTTCAACTATTCCAACAAGAACAACAACAACAATTATTCACGCAATGCAAAGCAGCTACTTGCCTTTTACCCTTTCTTCTTTGCAAAGATATTGTAACAACTCTTCCCATTCCCAAAATACCCTCAATAGCTGTCTTGTTTTTTCTTATCATCTTTACTTTACCTCCCTGTCAAAATGTTTTCTTCAATCCTAGGTAGTTTTTTTATTTTCTCTTTTTTTTAAAATTTTTTTTTACAATTTCAGTTTAATTTTTTTTTTATTTAAAATGATTATTTTTAAAACACTTTAAGAATATGTAGTCTAACAATCAATTGAAACAATATATATTTATAAATAAAAAAACTCAGAATAAATGTATTTAACATAAATATGTCACTAAATTTAATATTTATGATTGTATTAATTAAGTTCCTTATACAATCATCTCAAGGTTGACAAATTTCACTAGACATAAATGTATTTAACATAAATATGTATAATAATTATTTTTTATGATTTATGAATATTAATTAATTAAGTTCCTTATACTATCATCTTAAGGTTGACAATTTTCACTTGACTAGCCGTTGTGTTCCGTGTTCCATGTTCCAAGGTTATTTATGGAATTTCAAATTAACTAAATTGGTAGTACATAAATAAAATAAAACAAACTTGTACTTCTTATAAAAACTAGTTAATGGAATTTCAAATGAAGCAAATGGTAGTACAGTTGGTGAATCAAACAACTCAGATTTGAGAATATGGCAAACAATTTGTATTGGAAATGTTTTGCTTCACACTCAATAACATATCTTTGACATCCAATTAT
>Ga0123341_1004390_pt1 | contig 12376 bp, 11 predicted proteins | sample Turbeapinknodule_FD_89959 | JGI IMG/M metagenome (GOLD analysis project Ga0123341, IMG submission 89959) | Root nodule microbial communities of legume samples collected from Mexico - Turtle bean Mexico pink nodule | ecosystem: Host-associated > Plants > Roots > Nodule | place: Mexico: Nepantla... | reverse complement strand
CCTATTTAAAATAAAAAAATGCTCATATAAAGGTATTTCGGCTTCCAGTTATAAAAATAGATGAAAATTATAAAAAAAAACATTAAAATAAAATAAAATTAAATAGTTTATATTAAACTTTTCGTATAATTATTTGTGTAAAAAATATATTCAATTATGTCGTAAAATAAAAGAGTAAAATATGAATACTAAATAAATATTAAAAGAAGGTGATCCTGATGAATAAAGTTATAGATATAAAAATTAATATTTTACAGGAACATGATTATTAAAAATAAATTTGAACAGAAAATACAATAATTAAAAGAATGTAGGATTGATTCAATATTAATCTTGATCGGAAGAAAAATCAACAAAAAGTCAAAACATAGTTTTAATGACATTAGAAGAATTAGTGATTTTGGCGTAGAGCAGCACCATAAAATAGGTAGGACCAATGAGAAGGTGCCACGTGATCCAAAACCCACATAACCATATACGTCACCCAATACCAACACATTGGCGTAATGTAGTATAACCACCGAACGAGGGCAATATCGGGAAAACCCTAAATCTCCACGCCAAAATCTTCAATCACTCTCCATTTTCTCTCATCTCTTTCTCCCTTTTTTTCTCTCCCTTCATTTTCTCGCCCCCACCGACTCTCTCCCTGACCCGCCCTGACTCACCGCCGACTCGGTCCCCGGCCGGTTCGATCTAAACCGTCATGGAGATCGCTCACGAGCCACCTCCTTCCCTCGACGGAGGCCCCATCCCCGTCGAGACACTCGCCAATTCTCCCTCGTCGTCTTCCCCTTCCTCCTCCTCTTCTTCCTCCTCCGCTTCGTCGCCGCGCGGTTCCAAGGGAAAGGAGGTCGAGTCGACCGCTTCGGCGACGGGGACGGCAGCCGCGCCAGCCAAGTACGATGACGAGGAGGAGGAGGAAGAGGACGTGTGCCGGATTTGCCGGAACCCTGGTGACGCCGAGAATCCACTCCGGTATCCGTGCGCGTGCAGCGGGAGCATCAAGTTTGTGCATCAGGATTGTCTCCTTCAATGGCTTAATCACAGCAACGCGCGCCAATGCGAGGTTTTGCCCTATCTGATCTTCAACGTGAATTAACACGTTTTTGTTGGATTTCTGATCCGATTCTTTTGTGTCTGGGACTTGTTCTTGTTTAAACGAGGTGGTAATAGTTATTTTTTTATCGTAGAGTAGCGTGTATCTTGTACTGCTTCTTTTGATGAATGAAGCTAGGTTTTACCTTGTGCTAACATAAGTTGTCAAGTGATGAAGTTAAAGATTCAGAAATTTCTTATTTTGTCATTTTTGTTGCTAAGGATGATGGAAAGTAGAAACCAAATAGGGGCTGCCAAATGGTTGCTGTCTTCTTCATGTTAAAATATTGAACCGCTAATGCTGGAAATGTATTATACCCGTTTATGCCTAATGTTTATAGTTGAAAGCTAAGAGTCCTTTGCTGAGGCACAACAATTTTCAATTTTGAACTTGATAGCATAAACAAAAAGAGAATAAAAAAAATCACCTTGGTCTTACAATAGTTAATTAAGCACACCGTAGATTTGTTTTGTAACTTATGCAAATGCTATGTTCAATACAAATCTGTCAAAAGTGAAGTAACCCCTCCCTGCCCCATTTTTATGTACCTGATTCTTCCTTATTGGGATGTTTTCTTCTTCTAAATGTGCTTCATATGTGCTGCAGGTCTGCAAACATGCATTTTCATTCTCTCCTGTTTATGCTGATAATGCCCCGGCTAGGTTACCTTTTCAAGAGTTTGTGGTTGGAATGGCAATGAAAGCCTGCCATGTTCTTCAATTCTTTTTGCGCCTGAGTTTTGTGCTATCTGTGTGGCTCTTAATTATACCTTTCATAACTTTCTGGATATGGCGATTAGCTTTTGTGAGGAGTTTAGGTGAAGCCCAGAGGTTATTCTTAAGCCATTTATCGACAGCAGTTATCCTGACCGATTGCCTCCATGGTTTTCTACTTTCTGCAAGCATTGTCTTCATTTTTCTTGGGGCCACTTCTTTGAGAGATTACTTTAGGCATTTGCGAGAAATTGGGGGACAGGATGCTGATAGAGAAGATGAAGTGGACAGAAATGGTGCTCGAATGGCTAGAAGGCCTCCTGTACAAGCTAATCGTAATGCCAATGCTGACGGGAATGGTGAAGATGCTGGTGGAGCGCAAGGAATTGCAGGTGCAGGTCAAGTAATTAGGAGAAATGCTGAAAACGTTGCTGCACGGTGGGAGATGCAAGCAGCACGACTTGAGGCACATGTTGAACAGATGTTTGATGGTCTGGATGATGCTGATGGAGCAGAAGATGTTCCCTTTGATGAACTTGTTGGCATGCAGGGTCCAGTTTTTCACTTGGTTGAAAATGCATTTACTGTAAGTCTATCAACATGACTTTATTGAAACTGAGCTTGATGAAGGAAGCCTTTTGAAAAGTTAAAACTGCATAGGTTCAACTCATTTTTAAATAACTTCTGATTTAATTAATTTTAATAAAATACTAAATTCCATTACGTAGTAGCATTTATCAAAATGTATGAGATTATTTTAATCACTTTATGGAAGAAGACAAGCTCTACTGTCTACTCAAGTATTATTTATGTTGTGTATGCAGACATGATCTTCTTGGTCTGCTTCTTTGGGGTAATGGATGAGATGTACTCTTGATAATTAACATTTGTAATTCCATGTGGATGGAAGGATTTCATATGATATAAGCTAGTGAAAATTTGTTGTCTCTTTAATATTAATTATGAATATTAAGTACTTGTGCTTATAAAACTTCAATTAGGAACTTGTAGTTGCATGATTCTCAATAGTTTTGTTTGAGATGCTACATTTACTAGATATATGGTCAAATTATAGCATATATGTAGGGAGAAGCCTCATCTTATAGACTGGTTGTGAGGTTGAGTTAAACTTTAATTTCACTTTCTTAAGATGACAATAGAACTTATTCTAGCGAGGTTTGTTGGTCCTATCATTCCACCTGCTACCAATTTTCCTTAATCCCACACTCTAGATGTCCAACTCTCGGCACGATGGGCTGGGTTGGAGATCTTACATCTATTGAAGATATGGTCAAATTATAGCATATAAGTGGATATAAATTTCATCTTATAAGTTAGTTTTGTAAGGTTGAATTAGGCTTAAGTTTCACTTTCTTAAGAGGTTTGTTTACTCAAAAATTGATTGCGGTGTGAATTTGTTATCATTAAAGAAAGAATGATTAGTTCACTTATTATGATTATTTTTCTTATGTTAATTGGTCATGCTATTAATGCTACTCTTTGTAGTCTAAATTTTATTATCTTTTAAGAATCTTTCTCTAATTATTTTCCCATGCTTAGGGTTCATTGTATATTATTGACAAAAAATTCTTATGTTTTGTAAATTGTGACCTTTTCTGATTAATTTTGTTTGAAATAATTTTGTTTTGTTCTTTGGAGAAATGAATTTGGTACTTATCACATTTCTTACTTCAAACTGAATTTATTTTCTCTAAGCAGGTGCTGGCGAGCAATATGATTTTCCTTGGTGTTGTAATCTTTGTGCCATTCTCATTGGGTCGTATCATACTCCATTACCTATCCTGGTTCTTCTCAACTGCTAGTGGTCCTGTGTTGTCAGCTGTGGCCCCCCTTGCAGACACATCTCTTTCTCTGGCAAATATTACTTTAAAGAATGCATTAACAGCTGTTAAAAACTTGTCATCTGAAACTCAAGAAAGTGGACCAATTGGTCAGGTTGCAGAAATGATGAAAGCCAATTCTAGTGAATTGAGTGAAATGTCAAACAACATAACATCTGCCTCAGCTGTTATCTTGAAAGGAGGGTCAATAGGAACTTCAAGGCTTTCTGATGTTACCACTCTAGCTATTGGATATGTTTTTATTCTTACTCTAATTTTCTGCTACTTCGGGATTGTTGCTGTAATTCGTTACACAAAGGGTGAGCCTTTGACCATGGGAAGGTTTTATGGCATTGCTTCTATAGCAGAAACAATTCCATCTCTCGTCAGGCAGTTTTTGGCAGCAATGAAGCATTTGATGACCATGGTTAAGGTTGCTTTCCTCTTAATCATTGAACTCGGGGTATTTCCTTTGATGTGTGGATGGTGGCTTGATGTTTGTACCATTCAGATGTTTGGGAAGACAATGGTTCACAGAGTTCAGTTCTTCTCTGCATCCCCTTTAGCAAGCTCATTGGTTCATTGGGTTGTTGGGATTGTGTACATGCTACAAATTAGCATATTTGTCAGCCTTCTTAGAGGGGTAACTTCTTGTCATATGATATGATTTTTAGAGTCCTGCTTATATTGTTATTCACTGTTTCACATGATTTATTTGTTTACAATGGCAGGTTTTACGTAATGGAGTTTTGTACTTCCTTCGGGACCCTGCGGATCCAAATTATAATCCATTTCGTGATCTTATAGATGATCCCGTGCACAAACATGCTCGCAGGGTTCTATTATCTGTCGCAGTTTATGGGAGTCTGATTGTGATGCTGGTATTCTTGCCTGTCAAACTTGCCATGCGGATGGCACCTTCCATTTTCCCACTAGACATATCGTAAGATAGCCCCTTAATCAATTTTAGTAGTTTCCATGGATTATGTATCACATTTTTAAATTGTGAATATGAATGTTTTTGCAGGGTATCTGATCCATTCACTGAAATTCCAGCTGACATGCTTCTCTTTCAGATTTGTATCCCATTTGCTATTGAGCATTTTAAATTGAGGACAACTATAAAATCCCTACTGCGCTATTGGTTTACTGCTGTTGGTTGGGCTCTTGGTTTAACTGATTTCTTACTGCCTAGACCTGATGACAGTGTAAATCAAGATAATGGAAATGGGGAGCCAGGTAGGCAAGAAAGGCTACAAGTAGTACAAGCTGGAGTGCATGATCTGGGTTTGGTGCCATTTGCAGGTGATAATTTGAACAGGGCTGTTAGTACAGTGGGAGAACTGAATGCTGGAGAGGATTATGATAATGATGAGCAATCCGACTCTGAGTGAGTTCCTTGCTAATTGAAATCCTACAACTATCATTTATTATCTTATATTTCATTCTCCCAATTTATTTAGTTGACTCAATGTGTGAAAAAATCTAGTAAAGTCATCAGTTTCTTTGCAGTGCTTGTTTAAGCTGTTGTTAGTTACCCTGTCACCATCTAATTAAATATTTTGCTATGACTATAGCAGTTATGCCTTTGTGCTTCGCATAGTTCTCTTACTGGTGATTGCTTGGATGACTCTCCTTGTCTTCAACTCTGCTCTGATAGTTGTACCAATTTCACTTGGACGGGCACTTTTCAATTTTATTCCTCGTCTTCCCATAACTCATGGCATTAAATGCAATGGTATGTAAATGATTGAACTAGCTTTCCAGTCGCTGGCCTTTATAACTTTGCATGTGCTTATAACCTTATTTCTTTTCACAGATCTGTATGCATTTATCATTGGAAGCTATGTAATCTGGACTGCCGTTGCTGGAGTTAGATACTCAATTGAACAGGTAAGAAGAAGGAGAGCTTCTGTTTTGTTTGGCCAAGTATGGAAATGGTGCGGCATTCTTGTGAAGAGTTCTGCACTTCTGTCTATATGGGTAAGGATGATCCTCTTGCTTATTACTATGTTACTGAAGTTGCCCTTTTGAGTTTGCATATATCTGTATTTGCTTGTAAGTATATTAATCCCTATTTTTTGTCAGATATTCATTATCCCAGTGCTAATTGGTCTTCTCTTTGAGCTTTTGGTCATTGTGCCAATGAGAGTTCCGGTTGATGAAAGTCCAGTATTCCTACTTTATCAAGACTGGGCATTAGGCCTTATATTTCTGAAGATATGGACTAGATTGGTGAGTTTGTTTCCTTTTATTATCAGCATTCCTCTGTCAGCTTTCCTTCCTGTCTTTAATTTTTTTGGTGCAAAATTTTTACAAGCTTATTAAATACTGAATGCTATGTACAAAAATATATTGAGTGACATGATGTAGAAAACCTCCTTTTTGCGTAAAAAAAATCTTTCTGCTGCTGTACTCTTTTTGGTAAGTTTATCTTGCTGCATAGGTATTTATGGTATCAATTTTCTGGAATGTTTCTCCTATATGTTTATTTTCATCCCAGTGGCATTATGTGATTCATGTAGCCCCTACACACTTAGTCTAAGACTTCTTGTTTACGTTTGTTTCTTGTTTGTTTCTTCATCTATTATTGCCATGAAGATTAACTGCTCGTTGCTGACAACCTAACTTAAACCTCATTGTAATCTGGGCTGGGGAGTTTGGGACTGGTTTTGTAAGTATTGGCCTCAAATCACGAAGAAGGTAGTATATAATGCCAATGACATGTTTCATTGATGTTGCTTACACCATTTTGGGGTAAAGCATATTTCTGGCATAACTTTTTTTTGTACATGGTATGATTTAAAAAAAAAACATAATAGTGTATTATCAACTTAGGGGGGTGGGGTCAAATTGGCAAGGGTTGATAAATACTGAATTGTGAATGATTTATTGTAGGTTGGTAAGAATGATTTGAATTGGATAAAATGAGTTTAGAGGGAAAAGTCTGGGTGAGTTTACTTGGTTTCTTGGAATTGTAATCAGAGGAAAGCGTTTTACTTAGAGATTAAGTTGATGAACTACGACGTAGTTTGTTTAGCATATACAAGTGTCATATGATCAATTTCCATTCAACTGATGAAGATGCGGAAATCTTTTCATACCCAACTAACAATTTGAGTTGACCCTTTTTGCTCTTTCTGTCCTTTTATGTGAAATTTATTTGGCATGTCCCATTTGTAAATGATTATCTGTCTCTCAAATGTTTGTTACATGATTGAGTTGAATGTATCTATTTGCTATTTTTAAATTGTTGACTTGGTTCTTTCATTAGGTTATGTTGGACCACATGATGCCTCTGGTGGATGAAAGTTGGCGAGTCAAATTTGAGAGGGTGAGAGAAGATGGGTTCTCCAGGTTGCAAGGTCTATGGGTCCTTCGGGAGATTGTACTTCCGATCATAATGAAGTTGTTGACGGCATTATGTGTACCTTATGTTTTGGCCAAAGGTGTATTTCCAGTTCTTGGGTATCCGTTGGTGATCAATTCTGCTGTTTATCGGTTTGCATGGTTGGGATGCCTATGTTTCAGTTTCTTGTGCTTCTGTGCCAAGAGATTCCATGTCTGGTTCACAAATCTTCATAACTCCATACGCGATGACCGGTATCTCATTGGCCGAAGGTTGCATAACTATGGAGAACATGTTGAGAAAGCAAATGAAGCAGGAACTTCTACAGAGTTGCAGGACACTATCTTACTTGGTACGGGCTTAAATCAACAAGATCATGATGCAGATGTTGGACTACGGTTGAGGCGTGTAAATCATCAACAGGTAGGCTGAAATGTATTTTCTGGTAGGAAGGCCACTGTAGGTTGGTGAAGCTTCTGGGGCAGACATGGTTCGTAAATCTGATGTATACTCCACCTGTTTTGGGTAATTATATCACCTCGTCATGACACACCTGTGCTGTAGTTAAAATTTAACAATTCTGTGCGTGTTTTACTTGTTTAAATTTAGCTAAAAGGGGGAAAATAAAATTGTTGATAGCGCATTTTTTCAAAATAATTCTTTGTGAAATAGGGAAGCGGAAGGCATGCTACGAGATACTTAACAACATAGTTATAGTAGTTAATTGTTATGATAATTACTTATTAGTTACTAGTTTGATTGATACTTCTAACTGGTTAAACGTGGCTGAACTTTGTGTACCCTAATATACATCCTTGCAAAAGGGCAAAGGCACAAAGTCAATGATAAATTATATACTCAAGTTTAAATACAACTCAAGTTCAAACATTTTATATATATATATATATATGAAATTTCAATGTGTAACGTCTGGTGTAGAGTCTATGTTGAATTCGGTTTGATACAGGGCTGCTGATTCAACTGTATATTGGGTGACTGAGTATCAATTTTATCAGTTCAGGTATTGTCACAAACGTTATAAGAAATTTCTTAAAATATGGATTATTTGGCTGTTTTCTGTCCACCATGCTCCATCATGATGCAGAATTGTTTGCTAATATTTTTTCATGGTCTCCAAATAGCTTGGCATAAAGCGAATAGGAAATTGATTGTTTGGCCAATTTGTGGGAGTGTGCCTGGGATATCAGCTGGAACCATTTGTAGAGAGAAGCCAATTCTATGGCTGAGAGATGATAACTGATAACTTTCTGTCCAAATATGCTCACTGCCTTTTCACTTTTGGTTTTTGAGAGTTCCTCTTTATTTTTTGCCTCTTTCCCTCATAATCACCCCCAAAAAATCCAGTGGATAAACCGTCTACCCAATATAAGCATATCGACAACATTAACCTCTTTTGCTGCTCTCACTATAAATACTAGAAATAAAATAAAAAATGAAGAAGCAATATTCATAAATTGAAAATTTCATTTGGAACCTTTCATTTTTTAAATTAAAATTTCCATAAATTACATTCTAGTTACTCCTTCCATCCCACAATGAATGTAGCTTGTCATCTAAAAGAAATTTAAATTGACTAATGTTCTCATATATCAATGAAACATTAATTTCTTTTTCTTCCTAATTTGTCCTTAAATTAATTATTTTTTCATTAAAATTAATGTATTTATTTAAAGAATAAGAACGTTTCATTAAAATTGTTTTACAAGGTGGTACCTTATTGATTAATGTATGTAAAATAATCTTTAATTATTAGCCATAAAGAGAATAAAGGAGTAAAAAAATGTTTTTCAAAGTTGTGCTTTAAAATTCAATATACATAATGTTTAATGGATATAATATTTAAGGACGTATTTAAATAGGGACTCTGTTATTTATAGAGTTTAGTTTTGGTCCATCAAAGTAATTGGCTTTTATTATACATTTATTTATACGTGATGTTGATAAACCAACATTTCACTCAACAGTACGATTGTTAATGTAAATAAAGTGACCTACTACAGAAGAGAGAAAAATGGAAAATAGTCTAAATTTTGATTTCAAAACTTAAATCCGTTGGTGCAATACTTCTCACACGTTAATCATATACTCAATTCTAAAAGCTTTATGCTCAGTCTAAGAAGTTAATCACATGAATCATGACAAGAGTTTATGTAGTAATATGATTATTACCTATCATGTATTATGATGTAATCTCCTAGTAAAAGTAACAATTTAATTGAATAGACATGTTTAATATTTTATTGAATCTAACTTTCATATCTTTTCAATCAATTAATATATATATATATATATATATATTCTTATGAAGGATGAGTTATTCTTTTTCTGAGGTGTATGTGAGAACTGTGTAAACTGTAAATTCTTCGAGTTTTTTCACTGATTGATAATGCACTCAGCGAAGATGTTCCAACGCTTAAGTAAGAATGTAGATGATTGAATAATAAGATAGAAATACTTTCAAAGAGAATTAAGGTGTATCTACCACAGAGGTTCAATGAAGTGGTTACTTTATCGTAACTGTTTAAGGCAAATTCTTCCTTACATGTGCCCTATTATTAAGGTGACTTGGCAGTTAAGATTGAGCTGTGAGTGTGGATAGTTACTGTCGAGTTATAAGGTGAATTGTCGTAATTATTTTAACAATTTTCATCCATTAACGCATGATGTATTATATATTCATATTTTTTAGGTATGAAGTAATACATAAGTCCTTCAAGCTCGGATGATTTTTGATATTTATGAAAAATCACTTTTAACTCGACACGAGGGAATATAAGCTTCTCCATATTTGGAAGAGTTTAATATATATTTTTATAAATTCACATAAAATATAAATAGAAGTAAAAATAAAAAATAAATAATAATTATAAGGTATTAATGAGGGATTTTGATGTTTTGTTGGGTCGTGACAGAGTCTTTTTAGGTTAATTTATATCTTTTTAGAGTACACGTTAGTATGAGTGATGTCACTTTTAAGAGACACGACGATTTGAGGTTGAAAAAAGTCGTTTCGCGTCTAAGGGTTTATAAAGGTTTAAGGGTTGATTTTTCTTCTTCCTTCATCTTCTTCATCTTTTTGTAAGCATTCTGTTCTCTCTCCTTTATTTTAGTGTTCATTGTTTGTGATTTTCTTCCACCATTTGTCATGTTTGTCTCTTTGAGGTAAATGTTCCATGGTTTCCTTTTTTTCTTCCACGAACTTTGTTTCTGATGATCATAGTCATATTTTAAGGAATGAGGGTGTTAGTCCCATTGGGGGTGATCCCTCTTCCAATCATACTCCTTCGTTGTCTATAGAGAACGATGTTGTGGAGGTTGAAAACGCCTCACACATGATGTTTTCGTTGGTGCTATCGTTTTTCACATCGGTTTACTTTTGATAGTACCCCTACCAAAGAAAAAAAAGCTTATTCTTTAGTGGTTATAGAGGCTTATGTAATCGCAAGACTGCTAGGAAGGGTAAGTACCCTCTTATTTGTAATCCTGAATATTCTTGGGTACTCTGGGAGGTCCACCATTATGCATCTCTTTATTTTCTAAGAGACAAGTGGATGACCTTCTCTCTTCCTTTCAAATCAGAGTCGATGGTCAACTTTGTATCAATCAGACATTGTTTGAGCTCTGATCGAGTATACATGAAACCTTCTTGGAATGGTTTCAATTTTACCTATGTATACAAGTTCTTTTTCAAAGATCTTAATATTACCTTTTCACTTCCTCTTTTTAAATGCCAAATGCTAACTGCGATGAACGTGGCTCCAAGCGAACTTCATTCGAATAATTGGGCTTTTCTAAAGGCTTTCCAAATTTCATGTCACCGTCTCCATATAAAGTCAACAATAAATATTTTTATGTATTTTTACCAACTTAAACACGGGGCTTGGTTGGATTTCTTTAAATGAAGTTTACTTTGCCTCTTTTTACCATCTACTTGTCATTCTTTAAGAATTTCAAAGATAGGTTTTTCAAGCCAAGCCAAGACCCGAAGAAAATAATTTTCTTTTTCTCTAACCAATGTCCTAAATTTCTCTAACGACATGATAAGTTCAAATTAATGGTCGAGCATCGAAAAAAAAAAAGTGTAAAATTGATAAAGTGTTGTCAATGCTTATTAACTATAGGAACCTCCTCAATGTTTCCTTTGTCGAGGATCCCGAGGCATATTTCATAGGTATAAAAACATTATTTTAAGCTTTGATGTTAGTTTTTAACTGATAATTGACCTGTTATTATGTGCATTTAGATGTAATGGGCAAAAGTTTTGATATGGAAATATTGTTGAAGAAGGAAGCTGCTTTTAAGGATTCCAATTTGATCGCCATCAAACGGGTTGATGAACCTTCTTTTGCTTCACCTTTTGCGAAGCGTATCAAGATTCTCACCATTACCAGTCGCTTAAATATTGCGGGTTCATCCCGAGCTGAGGATATCACCCAGATATGATGCCGAACTCATAGACTTCATTGGTCCCAAAAACTCTTTTGATGGGGCTAAGGTTATATTGGAGAGGTGTATGGCCATTCTTCATTGGTATAACGACGTGATTGTCCAAGGATCTAAAGGGTGGGAGAAGACGAACACCCTTGAGCGTCAAAATCAAGAGCTGCTCTAGAACAAGGTCTAGGTGGATCTAACTCTGCATTCCTAAGCTTTGGCTTTAGCTTAAAGTTAGGGTCATATCAAGGTAAAGAACATCTACCTAAGAGCGAGAAGGAGTTGAAACGAGAAAATGTCGAGTTAAAACAAGATAATGTTGACTTAACCTCGAAGAGTATTGAAGGGCACGAGGAAGGCTTTAATAGCGCCTTACATCAAACTTATCATTTAAATCCAAATTGTTCTTACGCAGTCGGATCCTATTAGAGTAACTCTTCCTGTCATCGTTTTCTAATCTTCTCGGCCTTATAAGCGCCTGTTCCACGTGATCGTTATGTCGAGTAATTGTGTGTATGCTTTGGAAGCCGAGTTGGGAAAACTCTTTGGTGTGTTCAAGGCGCGTGGATGTGACAGTCTGTCAGAAAGCGCAGAGTCGCGTGATCTGGGTCGTTGATGTCGAGTTGATCTAACGGCGGAGATTGAATGTGACGGTTCATAACCCTTCCCTCCACCTATAAATAGGGGTGTTGGTGGTTTCCATTTCTCACGCGTCATCCATGAATTTGCTCTGAGAATCCGAGAGCCAAGTGAGTGTTATAATCTGTGTGTACTAGTTGAAGAGTCTTAAGAGGTAACCATGTCTTCTAAGGGTGGCAATGCAGGTTGGCCCACCCCGCATAAGCCCGCCCTGCGTTTGGCCGCAAAATGTGGTTCGGGTTGGCCCACCCCACACTAGAAGTGCAGACTCATTTCACTG
>Ga0123341_1004389_pt1 | contig 12379 bp, 12 predicted proteins | sample Turbeapinknodule_FD_89959 | JGI IMG/M metagenome (GOLD analysis project Ga0123341, IMG submission 89959) | Root nodule microbial communities of legume samples collected from Mexico - Turtle bean Mexico pink nodule | ecosystem: Host-associated > Plants > Roots > Nodule | place: Mexico: Nepantla... | reverse complement strand
GCCTGGAGAGAGAAGAAACCTAGCTATAAAGGTAACCTTAACAGAATTTGCAGAGGTACGTTTTTCATTACGGCTGATACTGCTAGGGTTGTGTGCCTACAGTACGGTCCTACAGAGCATATTTTTCTCTGAGTTTTTTGGGTGTTCTTGTCACTGACTTTAGCGTCGGAGCACCACCGGCCGCAGAGGCGCCACTGTGTGTTTTTCAGGTTCTCAGAGAGGCTATCTGCTGTGTGGACTTGGAGGACACGTGCTGACAAGCTGGTGGAGAAGACGGTGACGAGGCAACGCTCTTGCGCTGAGTCAACCGGCAGGATCAAAATTTTTAAAAAAAAACTTATACATACTAAACACGAGCACAAAATTCTCACTTCACCATAAAGTAGAATAATATTTATTAATAAAAGAAGCAGTGATAAAACAAAACAAGTGACCAACCAATTGCATTATACATTATATAATCTGAACATATTTAGACAATAAATTCTAAAATAACTTAATCTTATGAGATTATGTAGAAAAACATCATAGTATGACATACTTTATGCGAAAAAAATAGGAATAACTATCATGCAAATTGAACAACAAAATAAACATTGATTTAAAGAGTAATATTGATTACTAAAACAAAATGCGGTGAAAAAAAAAAAACACACATATATATATATACTTGATAATTATGAGCAATGGTACTAGTTGGTTTTATTTTCAGTAGTTTTTTATTTGGCAAATTTGTGATATGATAGTTATCCAAGAAAAAAAACTGCCTCCAAATAATATAAAAGTTGTCCACCACTTTTTCTTCTCTCTTTTTTGGGATTTTTTTCCTGTGAGATTTTTTTCCTGTGAATAGTACAGAACTATGAAGCTCAGACACTCCTCTTCAATGGCGTGTCAGTGTCGGATACTCATATCGGATATCGACACTCGTATGATACTTGTAGGACACGCATTCGTGAAGTGTCCAATTCTAAAAATCTTTGTTGGATTTATGATAAGTCTAGTACGATTCTAACACAATTTTAGAAAGAAAAAATACATTAATTTATAAAAACTCAAACTTATTGTATAAATTTTTATTATAATTATAAAAATAAGAAAGAAATTATTTTGAATCAATCATGAAAAACATCTTTCTGCTCCAAAAAATTATTTGGAACATAGTTGTGGACATAAATCTTTATTGTCAATTTATATAATTCATAATTATATAATATATAGATACATGTGTCCTACATTTTAGAAATTATACGTATCTTCGTGTCTGTGTCCATATCGTATCAGTATCCGTGTCAGTGCTACATAGATACGAAATTTAAAAAATTCGACAAGTAAACTACTTATTATTTTATTTCTTAAACTAGAATCCTTTACTTTTTATAGATGAGAATTTAAATTTTAGGCAAATTTTCATCTATTTTTTTTGGGCATTAAATCTGTCCAGAATTTGGTTTACCGGGGTTGAGTACAATTTTAAATTTTCTTTCCGGTGGTGAAGAAAAAATATGTGTTTCTCAATGCATAAAAAGCCAAATTTGGTCTTTAGGAACCCGAAGTCGAATTATCACTTTTTTTTTGTGTCTTTGGAAAAATCGTTCCAAAATTTGATTTTAGAGAACAATTTTTAGGAATTTAATTTTTTATTTATTTCTGGAGTTGGAGTGAAAAATGAGCGTATGAGTCTTATGTTTATAATTTGATATCCATTTTCTAATTTTTTTTATCTAAAACTTTATTCAGAATAAATTAATGTATTTTGGGAAGAGATTATGATTTTTTTTCTTCATCGTAAGAGTGGAATAATAAAATATTTTTTTAAAAAAATTTGTAGGTCAAATATGTTTCGAAAAAATTAATTGAAAATTAAAAAAATAAATCTTAAATATGAAAAAAAAAATATTTAATTATGTAAGGTTGAATGTTCTCGCCGGTTGACTCAGCCGTCGTTGACTTCAAAGGCAGATGGTATCTCCTCCTATTTCTGGTGGTTTCTGCTCTCTTTTTCATGTGATAGAGAGTGGCTCTGTTGAAACAGAGGGGACCCTACCTGTTGATTGCACTCCGACAATCAAGTCAGTACTGGACTAAGAAACGATAAGTATGTAAAACAAGTTCAGTCTTAGAAACGACGTACATTTCTAGGGTTCTTACCACCCTTTTTATAGGCTATATCTAGGTCAACTTCCCTGTCCAACGAGGATCTTTCCTTAAGTGGAATTAGGGTTACTAGCAAGGCGTCCTGTTGCGTGTTGCACAAGCTTAGCGCAGCCGCCGCACATGACTTTCCTCTTATGGAGTGCAAAATCTTAACAGTATGGCCACCAGGGTACCAACTCATGCACCAACGTTGTGGGGCCATCTGTTCTTTAGGTGCACTAATCATTCACGTGCCATGCATGCAGTCTTTCCTTGGAAACCCTAACCCTTATGGGCCTTAGCGCCTACAGGGAATACTTACTTGTGCTAGACCTCAACGTACTATACACACCACATGCATGAACCCTCCTGTGATTTCAGTCTTTCTTATATCTGGATGATAACTCATTATTATTTATGGGCCAACTTACGTGACCCATCAACGCGACCAGATCACCGATGTTCGATGTCAATGTCTGATGTCGATCTCTGATGCCGATGTCTGAGGTCTGGCCAGTACACAAGATCCTCATGCTTGAGCTGTAACTTGTTTCAGCGAAGAGGCTAAGTGATCGCCCACGGCGACCTACGTCGCGAATGAGTGACAGGACCTGCACAGTGCGCTGAGGTGACATTTCACCACACTCTTTCACCAGCGTACACGTGGCAGGATCAACGGTCGAGGCTCGTTGCCGCTTGCGCTTCTCTTATACCTTAAACCCCTGAACCCTTACGCTCCTTTTACTATTTCATTACTCCTCTTAGGCATTTTTCAAACCCTTCCATTTCTCAGAACGCTCTGTCTTCCTTCCTTACTCACTTCAACTCCTCGAAGCACAATCACTCCAAGGTATGCTTTTTATTTCATCATCGCCTTTGTTTTATCATTCTGATGCTTTTGGTATTCTTTAACTGTTCTGAGACTGTTTAGGTTTTCCGCATTTTATGATTGTTGTTCTTCGTTTTCCTGCGTCTCTGTTTTTTTTCAAATGTTCTGAAGTGCACACATTTCCTTCTTTTTCTAAGTGTTGCGTTTCTTCCTTTTCGTGTTTTAGCTTTTCCTCATATGATGGTTCGAACGACTCCAAACCCAACTCCTCCTTCCCCTGACTACCAATCCCTATACCGTTGGGCATCCAACAACCTCTTAGAGGAAACTTATAGCTTTACCACTTTCGAGAGCATAGCGAAGTATAGGAAGAAGCAGAACTGCCATAAATCTCGTGTCTTTGGGAAGGAGCATGACAGGTTCGTGAAGGTCATGCCTTGTGGGGTTGGGGAGCCTGTCTGTTGTGATGAGTCATCAGACTCGGAGGGCCCCTTCTGCTTCATTTACTCAACCGTCTTTCGAAGACTTTCCCTTCGCCTTCCCTTTACTCCTTTCGAGCGGGCTCTCCTAACTGAGGTTAACGTAGCCGCCGCCCAACTGGACCCCAACAGCTGGGCGTTCGTTAGGGCCTTCTCCATTATGTGCGACCATTTTGGCCACCCACCATCTGTGGACGTGGTCTTATATTTTTTCAAAGCCAAGAGTCGGGGGAAGAAGTTATGGGTGAGATTTAATAGGGCGCTGGAAGAGTATTGATGACCCTCTTCCAGCAATCATACAAGGGCTACAAAGGAAAGTTCTTCAAGATCCGTTGCAGCAAATCAGACCCCACCCTCTTGGATGGGTTTCCCCTTTATTGGGTGAAGGAACTTGGGCTCAAGAAACCCAGAGGACTCGAGGACTTACCCACGCGAGAACGAGAGGTATGCCAGTTCTTCTACAACCTGGGAGCAGTGTTTAGCACTATCGAGCTGCTCAAGCTCGAATACAACCCTAAGGCTCTTAAGGTCTATATTGGTAGCCCCTCTCCCCTGTTCCTGGTTATGTTTCTCTTTGCTTGTGTGCATTGCTAGTTTAAATTCTCATGTTCTTTCTTCTTCTTGTGCAGGCATGGTACTTAACGCTGAGAAAAGGAGGTAGTTGGCTGCTGTGGCAACTCAACTGAAGGCTACTCCAGGCCCTTCTGATCCTGGCCCTTCTGCTCCAGCCCCTATAGATCAAAGGCTAAAAGGGGTGGCCGAGGTTGTTGAGGCTGCTGCTTCCAAAGATGAGGATACCTGCCCAGGCCTTGTCTTAAAGAGGTAGCGCAAGGCTGATGCTGCCGTTCCCGCGCCATCGGGCTCAGACGGTCAAACTCCTTCTTATAGGGAGCATCCTCCCAGTGCCTCTTCTCCTCGTGACTTCGTGGTGTAAGAAGGTAGAAGGGAGAGTGCCACGAGAGGTGACCAGGGTGACCAGAGAGATATTTAACTAGGAACCATACTGTTCTCGACCTTGTCTTACGAAGACAAGGGAGAGGTTCACTTTACTGGTATCGACCTTGCCGTATAAAGGCAAAGGAGATATTTAACTGGGAACCATACTGTCCTCTACCTTGCCGTATAAAGGCAATGTAGATATTTAACTGGGAATCACATTGTTCTTGACCTTGTCTTACAAAGACAAGGGAGAGGTTCACTTTACTGGTCTCGACCTTGCCGTATAAAGGCAAGGGAGATATTTAATTGGGAACCATACTGTTTTCGACCTTGTCTTACGAAGACAAGGGAAAGGTTCACTTTACTGGTCTCGACCTTGCCGTATAAAGGCAAGGGAGATATTTAATTGGGAACCATACTGTTCTCGGCCTTGTCTTACGAAGATAAGGGAGAGGTTCACTTTACTGGTCTCGACCTTGCCGTATAAAGGCAAAGGAGATATTTAATTGGGAACCATACTGTTCTCGACCTTGTCTTACGAAGACAAGGGAGAGGTTCACTTTACTAGTCTCGACCTTGCCGTATAAAGGCAAGAAAGATATTTAACTGGGAACCATACTGTTCTCGATCTTGTCTTACGAAGACAAAGGAGATGTTCACTTTACTGGTCTCGACCTTGCTGTATAAAGGCAAGGGAGATATTGAACTAGGAACCAGACTGTTCTCGACCTTGGCGTTCTCACACTAGAGGGAGACTCATTAAGAACCTTACTATTCCCGACCTTGGCGTTTTTACCCAAGGGAGAGGTTCACTTAGCTGCACTGTACAACACACTTGCAAATATATCTTTTCAACTGAATTTTTATTGGGTGACCTCATTAAAAAACCCTAATAAGGGAAAAAGAGTTTCCCCTTGACTATGTACAATGATATAATTAACTGAAATAAAACTTTAGATTTGCTCCGTTCCAAGTTCGAGGAATTGTCCCACCTTCTAAGGTCTCGAGCTTGTACGTCCCGTTCCCAAGTGCCTCTGTCATACGGAATGGACTAGTCCACTTGGGAGACAACTTGTTCTCTAGTTGGTAAAGGTGGGCCTTTTGCATCACTAGGTGGGCGACCTGGAACTGCCAAGGTCTCAACTTGGAGTAGTACTTGTACTCCACCCTTCTCTTCAAGGCTTCAGCCTTGATGCGTGCTTCCTCCCTGACCTCATCCAATAGATCCAGGTTCACCTTTCTTTCTTTGTTGGATTCTTCGGCCATGAAGTCCTGGAAGCGTGGTGAACTCTCCTGGATTTCTACGGGAATCATTGCATCCGAACCATACACCAAACTTAAAGGTGTTTCCTTGGTGGTGGACTAGGGAGTGGTGTGGTAGGCCCACACAATTCTAGGAACCTCTTCTGCCCAAGTTCCATTGGCTTTTTCCAGTCTTCTCTTCAGACCTCTGAGCATAACTCGGTTGGCAGACTCGACCCGTCCATTCGTCTGGGGGTGCTCGACTGATGCAAACACTTGCTTTATCCCAAGCTCTGTGCACAGCTTGACCAACTGTTGGCTTGCAAACTAGGTGCCATTATCGGACACCAAGCATTTTGGGATTCCAAAACGGCATATTATGTTCTTCCATACAAAGTATTGGATCTTGTGACCTGTGATTTGCGCAACTGGCTCGGCCTCTATCCACTTTGTAAAGTACTCAATGGCAACAACAAGATACTTCATCTATCGCACTGCTAGAGGGAATGGTCCTAGAATGTCGATCCCCCAGGTATGAAATGACCATGGGCTATCGGGACTGGTCCGTTGGGGGCGCATTATGCCAATCAGCATGTCGTTGGCACTGCTTGCATCGCTGTGCATACCTCGTGCAATCTTCCCTTATGGTTGGCCAGTAGTACCCCGCACGAATGGCTTTTGACGAGAGAGCTCGACCACTGATGTGATTTCCACATATCCCTTCGTGGAGCTCTGTCATGATGCACGTGCATTGTTCACCACTTACGCAAATCAGGATAGGGTGTGTATACCCATGTCTGAACAAATTCCCATCCACAAGAGTATACCTGCTCGAATTCTTCTTGACTACTCTGGCCTCTGTGGGCTCCAGCGGAAGTATCCGTCAACCAAGTAGCATTTGTAGGGTGTCATCCAGGTTTCGCCTTCCTCAACTAGGCAAACGTGCAACGAATCTTCCCTTGATAAGTTGTATGTGCTTATTCTGGGTGTTTTTAACGTTTCTTGGGTCAGCGATCAGTGACTTCTCTTAACGCCTTCCGAAGTGCTTACCTGCTGGACTTCTGTTGTGCAATTTGTGGTGGTTCAAGGTGTCCTTAGGGCCTCCTGTATGACTGTCCTCTGTCTGCCCCCTTGCCTGAACTGGCAAGCTTTACTAGCAAGTCAGCTCAGGCATTTTGCTATCAGGGGACGTGCACTAGCTCAAACACCGCAAAAGTCTCTTTTAAGATCTTGACATACTCTAGGTATGCGGCCATCTGAGGGTCCTTGGCCTGGTACTCTCCCGTAACTTGCCCTGTTACCAACAAGGAATCACTATTTGCCAGTGAACTCTTAACACCCATCTCTTTGGCTAGCAACATTTCTATGATCAAGGCCTCACACTTACCTTGGTTGTTACTAGCCTTGAAGGCAAACTGTCGGGCCTGCTCGATCAACAACCCATTTGGTCCTTCCAGAATGACGCCAGCCCTACTACCTTATTGGTTGGAGGATTCGTCTACGGAGAGGACGCATCTAAAGTCTTCTTTCTCTTGGTGTGTGGTTGCCGAGGAGAGATCTACTACGAAGTCAACATAAACCTGGCCTTTGATAGGTCCTCTTGGTCCGTACTGCACATCGAACTATGATAACTCAACCACCCAACGCACCATTCGACCTACCACATCTGGCTTCTGTAAGACCTTGCGTATAGGGAGGTCTGTCATTACTATTACAGTGAAACTCTGAAAGTAGTGGCGGAGCCTTGGCGCTGGAAACACTATCGTTAGGGCCGCCTTTTCTATGGCCTGGTATCTCACCTCAGGCCCTTGCAAAACTTTGTTGACAAAATATATTGGCTTCTGCCCATGATCCTGTTCCTGGCGAGGACCGAGCTGATCGCCCGTTCTGTGATGGCGAACTACAAACAGAGCGGGGTACCTAGCTGTGGCTTGCACAACACTGGGGGACTGGCTAGGTATTCCTTCAATTTGAGAAACGATTCTTCACATTCCTTGGTCCATACAAACCTGTTGTTCCTTTTCAAACACTAAAAATAGGGGTGTCCCTTATCCCCTCCTGTCGATACGAATCGGGACAAATCGGCCATCTGCCCTGTTAGCTGTTGAACTTCTTTCACTGAGATTGGACTCCTCATGGCTATAATCGCAACACACTTCTCGGGGTTTGCCTCTATCCCACGCTCAGTGAGTAGGATCCCTAAGAACTTTCCTTCCTCTACCCCAAACACACATTTTTCAGGGTTTAACTTCAATCTGTACTTAGCTATCATGGTGAATAGCTCCTCCACATCAGCAACGTGTTGATCCTTCACCTGGGAGGTGACCACCATGTCATGCTCATATGCTTGGACGTTTCGCCCTATCATGGGAGCGAGCACTCTATCCATCAACCTTTGATAGGTTGCACTTGCATTCTTGAGCCCAAAAGGCATCACCTTATAGCAGTAACAGGAGAGCTCTGTCATGAATGCCGTCTTGCACTCGTCCCTGGGATGCATCCGGATCTGGTTATATCTAGAGAAAGCATCTAGGAAGTTAAGAAGTTTACAGCCTGACGCGCTGTCCACCAAGGTGCCGATGTTGGGCAGTTGGTACGAGTCCTTCAGGCAAGCTTTGTTCAAATCTGTGAAGTCAATGCCCATCCCCCACTTACCATTGGCCTTCTTGACCAATACTACATTGGCTAGCCATTCGGGATACTAGATCTCCCTTTTGTGGCCAGCATCCAACAACTTCTTGGTCTCCTGCCTGATGACTAGTCGCCTCTCTTCGTTAAACTTTCTTCTCCTTTGGCGCTCTGGTCGAACCTAGGGTCCATGGTGAGATGATGACACAAGAAATCTGAGTCGATGCTAGGCATGTCTGAGGCAGTCCATGCGAAGGCATCCAGGAGTCGCGCTATCACCTCGACAATTTGGTCTCGTGTCTCCTGGCTCAGGAATCTGCCAAGCTTGAACTTCCTTCCCCTAATCTCCCTTTCCAGCACCTCCTCCGCGGGTTCGGGCCGATCTTCTCGGGCGATCTCTACTCGGGTAACCCCTTCTCCCCTGGAGGTTGGTTGGTTACGTTGCACAACCCTCTCTTCGTCTTCAGGCTATTCTCATAACATTTCTTTGTCGCCTTCTGTTCAGACTTGATTGTTATTAGTGTTCTCTCAAGGGAGGGTAACTTCATCTTCATATGCCTTGTCGAGGCTACTGCCCTTGTTCTGTTTAGGGCAGGTCTGCCCAGAAAGATGTTGTAAGCTGAAGGGGCATTGACAACAAGGTACCTGATGTTAACTGTGCGGGATGCGGTGCCATCTATGAAAGTTGTCCTTAGCTCTATGTGCCCTTGCAGCTCCACCTAGTCCTCAGCGAAGCCATATAGGCAACCGTCATAAGGTCTCAATTGATCAGTCAACAACTGCAGCTTATTGAAGGTCGACCAGAACATCACATCGGCCAAACTCCCTTGATCGATGAGGACTCGATGTACCTTCCTTCCTGCCGTTACTATTGAGATCACCACGAGGTCATTTTCATGTGGAACCACATCTTACAGATCGACCTTCGTGAAGAAGAGGTCGGGTTCCGGGGACTGGTCGGGCTCTCCTGCTTCTATTGCCATCACTTCCCTGACATATTTCTTCTGTTGGGAGGCGGTACATCCTTCTCCTGAGAACCCTCTAGAAATTGTGTTGATCTCTCCATTGACAGGTATTTCATGTCCCAGATCTCCCGCGGGGACCGCTGTCGTCGGGCCCCCTTGATTCTCTTGCAGGTACTCCTTCAGGAAACCATTCCTCACCAGTTCGTCTAACTGGTATCCTAACGCCAAACAGTTACGTAGGCTGTGGCCAAACAATTGGTGGAATTCGCACCAAGTGTCTTTGCTGGGCCCTAGCCTCCTATTGGTCTTCGGTGGAGGCTTTAGTCTATCTGCCACGTTAGGGATGACAATCAGCTCTTTAAAGTCCATTCGAAAGCTGTGTCTGGTGGGTGCACCTTCCTTTGTCCGTGCCCTGGTCTGAGGCTTCCTTGTCTCATACGACGGTTGCTTTCCCGGGGCTTTCTTCTCTGTTGTGGTCTCGTGTACCCTCATGGGCTGAGGATGACTAGTTCTCTGAGGTCGGGAAGGGGCGATGCTTCCACGCTTTTCTCTTACCTCCTCTTTTGCGACAATGTGGGTGACGGCTCTGCGTCGGATCTCGTTGAACGTTTTTGGGCACACCTTATCAGAGAATCATTGAAGGGTCCTGGAAGTACCCCTCGTCTGAAGGCGTGTACCATCATATCTTCGTCTTTAGTGTGCAGCTTCACCACCAGTTCCCCGAACCTGTTGAGGAAATCTTTCAAAGGCTCTCCCTAGTATTGCTTAACGTCGAAGAGATCGAAAGAAACGAGAGTGAGAGCCTGGTTGACGATGTACTGCTCTTTGAACAATGTTGAGAATTGGTCGAATGAGGTAATGTGTCCATTAGGAAGACTGATGAACCAGTCCAACGCTGTGCCTGAGAAAGTACCCATAAATAGCTTACAATGCATGGCGTCGGTGCCACCTGAGATCATCATCTGGGTGTGGAAAGCCGTGATGTGGGCCTCTAGGTCTTCTACACTTGTGAAGGTGATTTTTGGACCCATGAAGCTGGCTGGTATCACAGTGTCCATGATTGCATGGGAAAATGGCGTGGGGCGAGACCACACTGGTATGGGCGGAGTTCGCTCATCAATCGTACGCTCACCCATGTGTTGTAAATCTCTACGCAGCTCTTCGTTGGCTCTGTGCAGTTCCTCATTGTTTGCACGCGACGCAGCCAAATCATTCTGGAATCGGTTCCGGCTGGCTGCCTGTTCGGCTTGAATCTCAGCTAGAATTATGTCCTGGTCAGCTTTGGACGCCGCTACTGCTTGTTGGAGGGTGCGAATGGTCTCCATGACTTGTTTCATGGAGACGTTGTCTCCTCCTTCTAGTGCAGATGCACCTTGTCTCGTACTCCTCATGTTGCTGGATGGCTCTCAACACGAACCTAGTTTTCGCCGGTTGACTCAGTCGTCGTTGACTTTAGAGGCAGATGGTGGCTCCTCCTATTTCTGGTGGTTTATGCTCTCTTCTTCAGGTGATAGAGAGTGGCTCCGTTGAAACATAGGGGACATTACTAGTTGATTGCACTCCGACGATCAAGTAAATATTGGGCTAAGAAACAATAACTATGCAAAACAGTTTCAGTCTTAGAAACGGCATACCTTTCTAGGGTTCTTACCACCCTTTTTATAGGTTGTATCTAGGTCAACTTCCCTGTCCAACGAGGATCTTTCCTTAAGTGGAATTAGGGTTACTAGCAAGACGTCCTGTTGCGCGTTGCACAAGCTTAGCGCAACCGCCGCACATGACTTTCCTCTTATGTAACAGTATGGTCGCCAGGGTACCAACTCATGCACCAACGTTGCGGGGCCATATGTTCTTTAGGTGTCCTAATCATTCACGTTCCATGCATATAATCTTTCCCTGGAAACCCTAACCCTTATGTGCCTTAGCGCCTCCAAGGAATACTTACTTGTGCTAGACCTGAACGTACTATACACACCACATGCATGAACCCTCCCGTGATTTAGGTCTTTCTTATTAAACCAAATGAATCTCTTATTTATAAGGACCGAGAAAAATAGTCTTAGACTAGAAGTGGTACAACTAAAAGGATATTTGGATATTTTATTATTAAAATTAAAAAAGTATGTTAATAGAAATCTAGTTATTCAGGTTTCATTTTAAAAAGAATCACCATCTCTAAAAACTCATTTTCCTTTCATATATTTTTTCTCTAAGATTCTGACCACCTCATTCAACAGTTTGACGATCGAAAAAAAAACAGAAAGTTTTATATTTTCTTTTAAAAGGTTGATTTATTTATTTCTGTATAGTTTTACTTATAAATTATGTAAACTTTTATTTCATGTATATTTAATTGAAAATTTCTTTAATTAGACATTTGTATGATTAGTAAATGAACTGTTGTGTGTTTTGGAAATTCTAAAATTTGATATGATTTGATTGTTTGATGTTGGATATTGTGAGATTCAAAATATGAATTTTAATCAAGACATAGTATTTTCAGGAAAGAAAATACCGTGTTAAGATTGTTTAGGATGTGCATTGACTAGAGATTCGTCTAGAAGGAGATATCCTAACTCTCCTAAGATAATAGAGTCATATAGATGAAGTTATTCAGGTGGTGAGAGTTGAAGGAGGTTCATATAAATGAGTAAGTTGTTTGAAAGATAACTAACTTGACCTATTATATGAGTTAACCTTGTCATAGTAGGAGAGATATGATATTAAGATTATTTATGCACATAGCTGTGTGGATTTCAGAGTGATATAGTATGACAGGTGCAAATCTCTAAGTCTAAGTCAATGCATAAGTCTTCCGGAAGTAGAGTCTTTCGAAAGTAGAGTCAAGTATCTTTGTGTTGTTAGTTAGTAGAAGTCTGACATGAGAAAAATGAATTGTGAATTTTTAATAGACAATTATGTGAAATGCATGTGAATTGATGATTTTATGTAGATGTTTAAAGCATGAAGGCGGCCGGCGAGACCACAGGGAAGGTATGTACGAAGGCACCCGAACTCGCCACTCAGAAGAGATCACACTCCAAGGCAACTATGCACTGAGTTGTGTCATGCATAAGTAACTTAGCCAAAAAACCTGAAGAGTAAGAAGTGGCGCCCAAGTCAAGGATGCTCCAGATGGTGACACGTGTACAGCTGGATGC
>Ga0123341_1004388_pt1 | contig 12384 bp, 7 predicted proteins | sample Turbeapinknodule_FD_89959 | JGI IMG/M metagenome (GOLD analysis project Ga0123341, IMG submission 89959) | Root nodule microbial communities of legume samples collected from Mexico - Turtle bean Mexico pink nodule | ecosystem: Host-associated > Plants > Roots > Nodule | place: Mexico: Nepantla... | reverse complement strand
CTTTTATATATATATAATATCTTTAAGAATATGACAAAAGTAAAATTGATAGAAAAACAAATGAATTAATTATAAAAAAATAAAATATATCTGTCGACTTTTGTCGAAAAAAAAATAAAAAAAAAATCTGTCGACTTTTGTATAAATGAAAACAAGGAGTTACATGTCAGTATCTCATGAATCATACATCAACTGAGTTGGCAGATTGCAGACCTCTCAATCTCCTTTAATCACACATTCTCACCAAAATTATACAAAAATAAATCAAGTTTTTAAATACAAAATGAAAATAATGTCTGGTCCATTTTTCACATCCCACTACCCATTCATTCCCAAATAGATTCCAAATTTTTGAATCTTCCAACATAATCTCATAATAAATATTATTATTCAATAAATTTTTCATGTTAATATATAAATTTAAGAGATATTGAAAATTTAATATATTTAGTTTTAGTTACAAAAAATGAATATACATAGCTACCCAACTTATTTATATGTGGATCCGTGATTGCCCCCACTTACCTCTTCAAACAACATAAAGTCCCTTTCTTCTTAATTAACTCTAAATTCTTATTATTAATATTCCTTAATAAAACTTAACCTCACTATTTTAATTGCAAAAAATTTCTTTCGTAATAAAAAAAATTAATAATTTTTTTTAAACTCAATTCATCATATATGACAAATCAGTATTCTCTACTGCAAATGATAAATTTAGTCATTGAATATGTAATGCAATTGTATTTAATTTTCAGGTTTTATAGCACTATTTTATCATAAAAATATTTTTGAAAACCAATTTAACTGTAAATTAAGAACTATTATTATATTATAATAATATCAATAATCAATTTAAATTTTAGATATTTAAAACTAAATTATATTCTCACTCTTTAAATAACTAAATTGTATTTTTTATGGGTTTAACTTTTTACATCTTTTAAAATTATTATTATAATAACCAACAAGAATTATGTCTAATGTATGATCTGCATTTTTCCTTATCTGAATGAAATTAATAGAATCTGCATTTGTTTGTGAGTCACAGAATCCAAGTGTCAGCAGAGAGTGAAGGATATATCCCTTCTCAGACACCATCATTTTCCTATTACCAATTTTCTAACACAAGATCTATTTTTTTGTAATTAAAAAATAAATAAAAACAAGATCTCTCTCCCTCTTCCCCTTCCACAACCTACCTACTTCTTTTATGCAACTTGTCTCTACAACAGCTCCTCCATATCTCTGTTTTGCACACTCTAAAAAAGTAAGAGAGAGAGAGAGAGAGTGAGAGTGAGGGGACAACATCCCTCCATTTGAGGCTGCCCCTATTTTAGTATCTACCCTCAATCATGCCATCAGGTGCTAAGAAGAGGAAAGCTGCCAAGAAAAAGAAGGAAAAGGAAACGGAAATTAACACCAACCCTTCAACCACCAACCCTCAAGGTACTGTCTTTCACTGTGCACTGCTCAACTTTATGCATGCAAAGTTTACCCTTTTTAATTTCTGATATTTTTGGGTGTTTTTTTTGCTAATTTTGGGCAGATGGGTATCTTTAATTTGTCTTCAATTTCTTGAAGATTAGATTTTTACTGTGTAACTGAAGGATTTAATGATTGATAGTGTTTTAGGGGTAATTGGGGTTGTTTGATTGATAATGGTAGTGAAACTGATTGATTCAATGACAAATGTTAGGGAATGATGAGGTGAAGTCACAGGATGAGAAAGGAAGTGATGGTGGTGAGGGTGGTTCACCTTCACATGGAGACCATGATCTTGCTTTCAATGAGGAGGAGGAGGAGGAGAGGGACCCTTCAGCTGCTCAACCGTCTGATGCTGCTGCTTCCAAGGATTTGGAAGCCAAGATCGGTGAAACTGAGGGAGGACAAGAAGGTGTTGTTGTGATAGAGTGGGATGTGAAATCCGAGGAGAGTTCTGAGAGCAAAGATGTGAGCGCTGGGAGTGTTGAGTCTGCCAAGGAATCCCATCATGGGAATGGAAAAACTGATAGTTCATGTGATGAAACCGGAACTGTGAAAAACTCAAAGGATGAGTCCCATGATTCGATAAATGAGAAAGTTGCATTTGATGAGTTGGTTAAATCGACAGATTCTTTGCATGCAAAACTGACGCCAGTTACTCATAACGCACTGGTCGAGGAGACTGCTGATTCGGTTGCAGAACCTTCTAATGAGCCAGTTAAATCAGAGGCATCCCTACCTGAGGGGCAAACCTTTCATAATGATAATGCTTTATTAGAGAAATCAAATGGATCTCAAGTAGAGGCAAACGATCTTGCTGTGAAGAAAAATGAGGATGAAGAGCATTCGGTCACTGATCAGAATGTCAGAACACTAAGTTTGGAGGAACCTAAGCCAAGGGAATTTGACAATGAAGTATCAGCATCAGTTTCTGATAGTCCTATCCCTGAATCTACTCTTGGTGCAGAACATGTTAAAGATTCTGATGCTCCAGAAAGCTCTGAAAATCAGGTTCTTACATCTTTCTCATGCTTGTATTATATATTTATGCGTGTGTGTGTGTATCAGTTTAATTAGACACTTTTGCTAGTGATAATATTTTTTTTGGACAATTACATAAAATCTGTTTGTTTGCTGAATCAATCAATATGCAGCCTCTTGTATCATCGGTCCCACCTGTGATGCAAAAGACTTCCTGGTTGAGTTGCTGTGGACTGTTTGATGTTCTGTCTGGCTCCAACAGATAAGTTGAGGTTGGGAACTATTTTGTCTTGGAAAATTATATTTTGAAGCTTGAATAAGATTTTCTCGTCATATATATACATGTGTGTGTGCCTGTGTGTGCTTCCTTGTACTTGTTCGCAATTGTTTAAGTTGCTTACCCTGTTACATTGTTCCTAACTGGTCCGATTTTCTTCCATTTTCTATTTTTATGTTTTCAATGATTAGGTCGTTGGTTTTGTTGTATTCTCCAATTATTGCTCAGTTCATTATGGCCTTCTTCTTTGGCATCTTTTATTCTTTATTATTTTCATTCATGACTTGTATTCTTGTTTTTTTGTTATGTGTTTCATCCATTAATGGGATGCAACGACAAGATTAGAAGATGACATAGTTGTGCCCACTGAAAATCAATATAAGAAAAGTAGAGTGAATCATAATGTATTCAGGAAGCAAGTTTGGGTGATTTAAAATTTCATTTAATTTGTTGCTTTTGGTTTGGAAATAGAGAGTAAATTTGAGACCCACAAATTTGTTCACACATTCATAAGTTAATTCTGTCAATAACATTTATGTTTTGGGGCTAAGGAAGAGAAAATGAAATAGCTGTTTAAATATTTATTTGCCCTGAAATTATGTTATAGTAAGCTGTAGAATAGATTTTGTAATTTAATATCTCACAGAAAGGCCAATTGTGCTTGAAGTCTGACAAAATTATTTGCTTAAATAGAAGTTATTTCAAGACTCTAACTATCTGCTCAAGACTCACCACAGTCTTGTAATAAAATTCCATTTCAAGTTTGGGTTGGTAAAGATCGAATTTTACGCGTCTTGATCAATGATATTTTGAAATTGTCCAAGAACTTTTTGACCTCAGAATAGTGTTATTAAAATTGGACCAGCCTATTTGACTGGTCTAACTGGAAACTCGATCCATGACCAGTTTGACAGCTCTTCAGATTGATTTACAATTCACCTGATTGACTCGGCTAGATCAAACTGCAAATAACCGGTGACTTGGAAATTGCAATTTCACCTGGAAAAGTTTAAACTTGAAAATTCAAACTCTATTCAAATATGTTGTGCCTTAAGGGATTTGAACCCAGATTCAGGGGTGCTTAAAACAAAAGTAACTTCTACACCTGATTAATGATTCATATAAATTTTTATCTTTTACCAGTTTTTACGGTTCAATTAGTGACTCTACCAGTTCAATCAGTGACTCTGTACGATGACCAGGTTGACAACCGGTCTAGTTGTAATAACACTACCTTAGAGTCTAAGTTGTATTGACAAAGGCATTATTTATTCCTTGGGAAGGTAAAGATGTGCCTGTCAAATTCAATCGACTAGAAGATTGAAGTTGTGATATATCAGAAGGCTATCACTCTCTTAAACTGCGTTTGGTCAAAAGAAATCAATACTTGGTGTTAGGAATTTTTTATGATTTCTCTTGATTTCCAAACGCAGAAATAAACATAGTTGTTACCTTGTTGCACTCTATTATTCAGTCTTTAGTGTTGTCCTCTAATGCTTTTAACGAGAGGTTTTTGGTGTGGGCTGTGAACACTTGTGTAAATCTCTTTCGATGGAAGTACACATGCCTCGCACTAATATGAATGGAATTGTTTACTCCACTGCAGCTTCCCTTTTTGTTTTTCCTTTCCAGCTTTCGATTCTTAAAAAATATAATGATTTTGAACGTTTTGTTCTGTCCAGACTGTGCTTTAAATCCTGCTGTAGGTTTTCTCTACGTGCTATCTGTCATGAACCAACAATCTCAAAAGCTTAAGCTACAAGGTGAAAAAGTATTCAATTTGATATTATATTTCTAACATACCCAGTCTCGCCTAGCACTTTGGGCTTGAAGCATGGACAATGCATATAGACCCACCACTTGTCTTGTGTTAAAGTTTTTTTTCCTCACTGAATTAGTTTTTTGTTAGAAAATTGGGGTGGTAACCTTTTTAACTCTGTCTTCAACCAACAATACCAAAAGCTTAACTTAGCAAATAACACACATTGGTTTTATGATATATTTTTAAGATTACAAGATTGGCATATTGTTCTGCATATTGTTCTTACTTTCAGCCAATGTGAGTTCTTTTTGGTCTATTTAACTTGTGCAATATAAGGACTAGGGATAACAAATAAATCCCTACTCAAATGTCCAAGTCCATCCCAATGTTAATGGGAACTACCTGGATTAACCACCCATTCCACCCTAATGTTAATGGGAACTACCTTGATTGACCACCCATACGGACGAGTATGAGTAATACTTGACTTTTTAAATTGGAGATGGAAATGAGTTTGTACATATCCGTTTCGTCTCCGTTTTCAATTTCTAAACCACCCTTAGTTCATTTGGTACTCTATCTTAAAATTCATGCAATCATAAGTTCTTCATTGTTATTTGACATTGGAAAGAAGAAAATGTGTCCTTTTGTATTGAATTCTTGATATAATGTTTCCTTTGTTTTGATTTTTATTTTTCTCAAAAAATAATTATTTGGGTAGGTATGTATGGGCATAGGTACAAGTATATCCATTATCTAACGGAGACGAAGATGAGACATAAACTCACAAATTCCATATTTGTGAGGTATGGCGGATGGGTATGGATGAGTTTTTACTTTGGGGAAGGAACGGATATAGTTAAACACATACCTACTCCATGACATCCCTAGTAAGGACTCAAATAAGTGTTAGGTGGTGACATCAAAAGACAATTTGTTGTCAAATATTTAACAAAATTAGGATTCTACTTAAAACTATATACGATCCTAGCTACATTGGAAAATTAATTTTGGAGTATGAGCCTAATAAGTACAAAACTACATTCGAAGGCTTGACAGATTATTCTGAATCTAGAATCCTTGTTATTATTTGGATTACTATCAGAATGTAGCACAAGGAGGGTATGATTCTTCCTGAAAAGAATAACGTGTCTACTATTCTGAAGCCAGAATCTTGGTAATGGTTTTGTCTTTTGGATGATATGATTCTTGAAACACAAGCATGAACATATAATTCTGACTCTCACTAGCTGTAGCTAATTTTTCTGATTCACAATTTTAGGATATTTTAGGTGCAATCATAGATTCCCTTTTTGCTGATGATGGACTTGCTAGTTCTCTGGGCATGAGGCCAGTGGTTTTGTTCACGTGTTTTGATAAAAGAAGCAATTTATTCATAACATTTATTTATGGAATTTATCCAACAATTTTTTGCTAATTCAGTCCTTACTTGCATTTATAGCATGATTGAGTAGGTGAATTTGGAGTCTCATACTGGGAAAAAAAAGATTATTTATTGATTTATTATTTTAACCTTCTGTTACTTATTTTTCATTAATCTTGGTAGAGTGAATTTAAAGAATTGAGAGTGTAGGATTCACTTAGAAGAATTGTTTGCATATATTCTGTTTAAAGAGAGTGCTCTATTTGTTTTGAAGGACTTTTATCAGCACACATTTTGAAATCAGACACAGTTTTTGTTGACAACATTGAGCAATTGCTTCTCTTGCAGAAATACAAGCACGGGGATCTCATCTGATGAATCAGACTTGTGAAAACTTAGGACTTGGTTGAGAATTTTTGTGATATTTGAATGTAGATGTGTTGTTAAGATTTTCCAAAGAATAATGGGCAGAGACCCAACTACATAATAATTCATGAGATCATCATCAAAAGTTTGTTGTAGTAGTAAGTAATTGTGTTAGCAACAGTTCCAGCTCAATATACCCAAGTGCTTGAAACTTTTCAAACTACATTTTTATAACTCTTATTGTTCTTTTAGACTTATCTCCCTCTTTTCTACCATGTAAGTAATAAAGATTTATAAGATTTTGATATACTGATAATGAAAAAAATTTACATCCCAAATAATAATAAAAATAATACCTATCCAAATTAATTAATGTTATGATATATGTTTAGGTATATCGATTTTCGTCATCTAAATTCATTTAGATGGAATATTCATAATTCGATCAAATTTCCTTATTACCTCTAATTGTAAATCGAATTAGAAGGTAATGTAGTCAATCTCGAAGTCTAATTATAAATTGAATTATTATGTAATTATAAAAACTGGTGCTCCTAATACTTAATAATCATTTTGAAATTATATTTCCTTAATAGTGAATTTCAAACTATATTGTAATTAACTTAATAATCAATTTAAAATTGTATTCTGCATGTAATCTACCGGTATACAAAATACATTTCAGATTGTGAAGTTTATAATCTGAAATTTCAAAATATAGTTTTAAAAAGTTCTACTGGTTTAATTATTATGTAAATTACTGTTAAAGAAATAATTATAATATTCTAAAATCAATACATTTATAATATATTATCAAACAAACAGTTCTGTGATCTATTGAGAATGTGTAATTGGGAAAATATTTGACATATTTTGAAAGGAGTATGTTTTTTGTTTTTAAATAATAGATAAATGTGTTTTAGTAAATTCATCATACCTATTGAGATGGGGAGAAGATGGAGGAAGAAAATGCATTAAGTAAAAACATTTTTGGTTAATGAAGAGTTTTAACCCTTGTTGGTTCATTCTTTGTGACTAGGAACATTCAAGAAAAACAGAAAGCAAATAGAAAAATGGTACAGAAAGTGTTATTGTTAATACTTTTAAACACAACTTATTCTTACTCAATACAAATCCATTCATGTAATTAATAAATCACACCAGTTTGTAACTATGTTGAAAAAAAAAATCAGAGGTAATTAAGAAAAAGAAGGAAGAAAAATAAATAAATAAATAAACAATGAGAATCATAACAACTTCACATAAATACTATAAAATTTATCTAATGTTTGCAGCAGCACCATGGATTGCAGCTATATAGAAAAGCTGTGTAGCCGAAAGGATAATCATAAAAGCCTCCATTGTTTTCTGCAAATGTTTGACATTTCAAGGAAATTACTCTATAAAAATATAAGACTATAAAATATTTAACAGAATTAGAATAATTGACAAAAGAGATTAATTAGCCTTATATAAAAAATTATAAACATTTTTACATATTTTATTACTCAGTTACTTTTTGCAGATGGTAAAATTTAAAATCTGAACTATCCAGCATAACAAAATGACAGTAAATAATGGAATTTTTTTAATCTTACCAGGCGAGAATTTCTGACGTTAAGCTGAATCTCTTTGCAGGCAAAACTGCAAAATTATATGGTAGTGATATCAGTAACTATGATACAAAACAAAGTTATTTTATGAATGCAAAGCAAAATTATTTTTGATGGTGGCTATATCAGTAAAAGAATAATAGACATAAATTAGTCTTCAAATTTAGCTGTATTAATAAAAAATTAAACAACTAGTGTAGTTGTTCAGAGATTTAGATAATATCAACAGATATTTATACAAGACTAAAATAATATATTGATACTGATAGAGAAATGTATTAACTGCAAAATCCGAATGGTATATGGTGTTATTTTTTGTTAGATTGTGAAGTTGGAGAAAGGGATTACCCCATGGCAAGAACAGTAAGAGCCCATGCAATGGAAGCCACTGAAGCTGCAGATGGTAAGCTCTCAGAAGTCCATGAACGGACATGGTTGACACCTGAAATTAATGATCCAACACCAGCAACTCCAGCAATCAAAGCAAATGTCACAAAGAATCCAGTTGCAGCATTTCCCATTGGGAAGCTTATGGGTGAAAAATGAGCAGGTAGATCTAATCCTGGACCTGCATGCATGTACACAATAATATTATTACAGGGCTCAACAACCATTCACAAACACATTACTACAAAAATACTAGTTATTGCTGTGCATTTCCTGTGTGAAAAGTTTATACTGACAACTAGTTAGAAACCATGACAGATACGAGTTATAAAGAGAATATTATCAAAAACCATACATAGCAATTTATGATTCGATGCTGTTTACATAAAATAGAAGTTATCTGTTCAATGCAAAGATTAGACAGAATGGAGGGGCTTCTACTAAGGAAAGATTGGACATTTTACCTATTTCAAAGCCCTGATCAATGGCTCTGTTCATGGCCCATCCACCAATGCCTAAAACTATGACATACATGCAGAAGTTGAGCCCCAAAAGGAGGGTGGCAATGGGCTTCAATTGGTCGTTAGCCATCTAAGTACTAAGGTATTTTAGACAAGTAAAAAAGCTGCTTGGAAGGAACAAACAGAAAGGCTAAAAGGTTCTCAAAGCCTGAAACTTAGAAGATGGATGTGTTATGTGCGAGTGAGGGAGGTTTTATATATGGTAGAAGTAGATGAAAGGTTTGGTTCTTTACTTGCTAAGGCTGCTACTTCAAAAGGACCTCATGCTTCAAATTCAAGGCAAGAGCAAATATGCCTCATCCTGATTCTTACTTGCTTCATTTTTTAGTTTATTTTTAGTATTGGTACCTTGTTAAAGGGCCTAGTTGTTCCTTTTCCTAGGCAAGTCATATTCTTTGCCTTTTCAGGACTCCTCTCACTGGCAAATTATTGCAATCATTGGTCCCTATCCTCTTCAAAACACTTACAATTAATAACATCCATTCACATATTTCCCTTTATCATATATCATCTTACATTCATGTAAAATACACTAGTACAAAGATTCGAGATTGTACATTTCTTTTAAAGGTATATAAGATTAATTTGTGTGTAGGTTTACTAGAGATTGTACATTTCTTTTAAAGGTTTATAAGATTAATTTGTGTATAGGTTTACTACTTGTCTTTATTTTCTTTAAATAATTTATTATTTAAGAAAATAATTTTATCTTTTACGTGTTTATCCAACTGTTTATTTTATACATAAATAAACTCCATTTATTTTATACACAAATACGCTTCCTTAATATGCAATTACTTTTAAAACAAAATAAAAGAGATTTATTAAAATTGAAAAAAATTGGCATACTATTTCATACTTATTTATCATGAAAATTAGCAAACAAACTATACTACGTTTGGAAGGCCACAGGTATCATGAAAGAAGTTTTTTATAGGGCTTAAAAATTGAATTTTTAATTGTTCCCCGTTAATTAGAAGAATGAGGGAATTTTTTTTCCAGCTGCCACTGTTTAGAAAAAATATCTAAGGACAATACTTATCATTTTGCTTCATCACTGTCAAAAAAATGATTAGAATTTGAGTTTCTAAAAACTTGAAAGGAAGGACTTAGAAGATACACGTGAGATAAATACCACCGTTTTGTACCAGTTATTTCTGATTGTCATAACCTAGCAAAGGATTTAAATTACAATAGAACTAAATCAAAATGTACGTAAATATAAATCTTGATTCATGTCACTATTTAACCACAACATCAAGCAATCAATATCAAACAGAAGATAAAATCTGGAATTTCACTAAATAAAAGTTTTGATATTGCTGGTTAGCAAAACACTTCATTCAGACATCTATCATCATATTTTGATGAATATACCATCAGTTTAGCAATTGTGGGCAACGAAAACTCCACTTTGTTGATTATGGCACAACAAAATGCTTCCTCAAAATAAACAATTGACTTTAACTAGAACCAAATATTAACTCAATTGGGTAAAATAATTTTTAACAGTAAACATTACGCGACATAACAAACGTATGACATTGCAGCAAGGTTTTGACAATGAAAATAGCAAAAAGCAATCAAAACCTACTAATGGTTTTGACAATGGAAATAGCATAAATAAATCAAAATCTACTAATAAGGGTGTCAACCAAAGCTCACTACAAAACATAAAATCGTCTCCCAGACATTGGGATCTATTCATCTTCCTGGCTGCGTAGTCTGGCAGTTTTGTTTGTCACAACTACATCAAGCTGGGCAGCTCTCTCAACAATGTCCTTCCTCTTCCTTGTGGATACATTGTGAGCAATTTCAGCACAGTAAGTCCTGAAATAACGTTAACATAAAAAAACAGAACATTCAGCCGACGTGTACAATGTGCACCTTAAGAAAGCATTCATCCAATGAAAAGAAATGAAAATTAAATTCCTGACCTGTTATGCATCATGAGAAGCTCAAGGTCTTTCGCATTGTGCACAACAAATTTCTTGAAACCATTTGGAAGATAATGGCGAGTTTTCTTGTCTGAAGCATAACCAATGTTGGGCATCAAAGCACATCCTTTGAACTTCCTCCTGACACGAGAGTCAATACCCTTGGGTCTACGCCAGCTTGGCTGTTAATACAAAAAATTTGAAACATTGTTAAACATAACAAACCATTTTCAAATATTTTAACATCTGTATCAACAAGATTACCTAAACCTACACAGAGCATGCTAGCACAAGAAAATGAAAAAAAAAAAAGAAAAGAAAAATTCTCATTAATTTATCAAGAAAGTTTTACTCAACCCTAACTAACATTGTTTAAAAAAATTTACAAGGAAAAAGCAAGTGAAGGCTTATAATAGGTAGCTAGATATGCCCATGAATGAAATTTATACAAAAACTCTAGTTTTCTAACAAAATAGGAAATTCAAAAATAAAAAAGAAAAGGGGAACAGAAAAACAAATAGTTATATAAACCTGAACAAAATCATACAGTAGAATACCATACTGCAATCTCAGCCGAAAGATGGTGATTTAGTATAATAATCACTGATCAATCAGAGCATTAATAAAAAATCATCACAGATTGCAGAACATAATAGGCTCTAAAGTAAAAATACAACAGTCATTTCGGGAAAAACTATCAGGTTTAGGTAAGCGTGGCCTGAAAAAGTATAAAAGCATCCTTAAAATGAATAAAATGAAAAATAACAGAGATATAATAAACAAAAGATGCAAGAGATCAGATGGTAGTGCATGATTAAGGATCATCATTCATATTGCAGAACTGATGGATAAATATCATCATATCTCATTGCATTTAAAAATATACTAATTAAACTTAAATAATAGACAATGCACAGAGACAGCGATTCAGACAAAATAAAACAAAATCATCACTTTATCAACATAACTCGAGCAAGACTAGGGAGCAAAACATACTCAAATCCCCATCACATCTAAACGAAGACATTCGCGAACTTGAAAATCGGTAAAAACCTAAACCTAATAAACTAAATTTGAAAAACAGGGGATCAGATAAGAATGTCATTCACCATCTTACACCGTGTGGTGCAAATTAAGACTGGGGCGACAATAACCATCATCATTTCAACCCAAACAAAACTAAAAAATCATAAATGTAATGAACTTCACCCACACACTTCAAAATCAAAAGAAGAGGCAAAAATAAGATACATTCACATAATAAAAAAACGTAAAATGAGGATAGGTACCAATGACTAACCTTGACGGAGATCTTGCGATCGCTTTGGGGGCGTATGAACCTCTTCACGCGCTTCTTCACGACCTTCTTCGAGAGCAATGGTACCGCCATTTTCACTTACCTCAATTAGGGTTTTCCTATCAGCGAAACCTGCTTCTCAACGTTTATATATAACATTAAGAATAAGATGGGCTAGGGTTTTTGGTTTGTGTTTTGGGCCATGACCTCCTTCATATTTATTACATATTGGGCTGAATGAGAATTACTTTTGTACCTTATCAAATTTGTATCTTATCATTTGAACCTGCATCCAATTTTCAAGTTAAATGTCAAACATACCCTTGAATAAAAATGTATAGAAATAAAAATATATTTTTTGACCTCCTTTTTAG
>Ga0123341_1004387_pt1 | contig 12385 bp, 11 predicted proteins | sample Turbeapinknodule_FD_89959 | JGI IMG/M metagenome (GOLD analysis project Ga0123341, IMG submission 89959) | Root nodule microbial communities of legume samples collected from Mexico - Turtle bean Mexico pink nodule | ecosystem: Host-associated > Plants > Roots > Nodule | place: Mexico: Nepantla... | reverse complement strand
TTCCTAATGCCTTGAATTGACTTCTTGTAAGCCTTTGAGGTGGGCTACCAACTCCTTGAGCGTCTAACACTTGAGCCTCTTCCTCTTCTTGTCCTTGAGTATTAGCCTCCATTTGGTCTTGATATTGATCTTCATCAGGATATGAATCTTTTGGACATGCTTTATTTAAATCAATGTAATCAGTACACATTCTCCATTTTCCATTTGATTTTTTAACAAGTACCACATTAGCTAATCATGTGGTATATTGGGCTTCCTGAATGAAACCAACTTGCATTAACTTCTCGGTTTCTTCGATTGCTGCCTTTCGTCTTTCTTCACCCATTTTTCTTCATTTTTGTGATACCGGTTTTGCCCCTTGGCAAATAGATAACTTATGGGAAATTACCTCAGGATCTATTCCTGGAATATTATATGCTTTCCATGTAAACAAATCTTTGTTTCTACGCAATACCGCAATTAGCTTATTCAACAAATCTTCAGGCATACTTCCACTTATGTATGTACATTGTTTTTCATCTTCTCCCAACATAATAGATGTTGTTTCCTCTTTTGGTTCCAACCTCTCATCATTCATTCTCTGATCTAAATCCACCATGGCCACCATATTTCTTCCATCTTCTCTATTTGTCTTTACAGTCATCTTTAGCCCCACTGCATAACACTCTCGGGCATCTCTTTTTATTAACATAAATAGTTGCTATTTCACCCTTCTCGGTTGGGAATTTCATGGCTAGATGTGGCGTTGAAACTATTGCTCCCAACTTGTTTAAAGAAGACCTTCCCAACAATGCATTATATGACATACAAGCATCTACTACCAAATACCTGATTTTAATTTTCCTTGTTGCACTCCTTCTTCCAAACGTTGTCGCCAAGTTAATATACCCCTTTGTACTCACCCCCTTTCACCCGAAAAGCCAATAATTTGCTCTCGGAAAGGCACCATATCTTCCTCTTTAAAGTGTAGTCTCTTAAAAGTATTCCAAAATAATATATCCACTGAGCTTCCTTGATCAACCAGAGTCTTCATAACTGTATACTCTGTTATTTCTACTGTTATTACCATTGGATCATCATGATCGGGATCGATCTCTTTAAAATATTCATCCGTATAAAGCATTGGTGGCAAAGTTCTTCTTTTAAAAACATGATTGACTATTCTGACATTGCTCCAATATTGTTTTCTTGCTGACGATGACTCCTTCCCAGAAAATCCTCCCAGCATTGTGTTAATGAAATCTCTCACCGGTCTTCCTAGACTTCTTTCTCTACTTCTTCTTACTGATTGTTTATTTTGGTAGCCCCTTTCATTTCTTGCTTCTGGTCTACCTCCTCTTCTTTCATCTCTTCTTTCCACCCTTCTATTATCTTTTCTCTTAAACCTCTCTGACCTCCTTTCTCCTAACTCTCCACTTCTCGGTTCTCTTTTAGGACTTTGCTTCATTCTTTCATTTCCACCCCTGACAAAATGCCTCAATTGTCCGGTTTGAATTAACTCTTCTATTTTATCCTTCAACTCGATACATTCTTCTGTATGATGACCATGATTTTTATGATACTCACAGTGCTTGCTATGATCTGCCCTCTCAGGTGTTCTCGCTTTTCTTGGGGGTGGTATGATTTCTGCTACCATTGCTTCCTGTAAAATTCTCGTCCTGTTGGTATTCAATGGTGTATATTGCTGGACTTTCGGCTTCGAAATTCCTCTTTTGCTCTCTTGGCCATAGGTTCACTTTCTCTTTCAACTCCCCTTTCTTCACCTCCATTTTTTCTTGCTTGATTACGAAATTCTCTCAATTCTTCCATCTGCATAAACTTCAATGCTCGTTGCCTTAATTCATCAAGGTTAGTTGTCAGCTTCTTACAAATACTATCGGCAAACGGTCCTGGTTTCAGTGTTGTTATCATGTGATGCATTGTGACTTCCGGGCTAAGATTTTGAATGCCCAAAGCCATCTTTCCAAATCGTTCCATGAACATTCTCAACGATTCTCCCCTCTCTTGCCTTATATTTACCAGTTCAATTGATGTTAAATGATGAGGCCGACTAGTTGCAAACTGAGCTTCAAACTTCTCCACAGATGTGTCAAAACAATCAATACATAAAGGTGCTAGACGTGTAAACCAACTTAGAGTTGTTGCTTTCAATGTTGTTGGAAACACTCGGCACATTATAGCATCATTCCATGTGTATAAACTAATCTGAGTTGTATAAATTGCAATATGTTCATCAGGATTTGTGCTTCCATCATACTTGTCTATGGTTAAATTTTTCCAATTATCAAGTAATGGAGTATCCACTATAACATCATAGAATGGATGTTTTCTAGAAGATATTCTAGTAAAAGTTCCAGAAGTCTCAGGTAATCTTTTCCTTGTTTGGAAACTTTCATTATTATGAACTCTTTCATTTGCTGGTATTCTTGGCTGAACAGTTTCAAAAGATGAATTCAAAACTGTTTCTTCTTGCAACTTTCTTTTCATATGCGCATTTTCTGCTCTCAACATACTTAACTCTTCTTCATTACTTTTTTTTAACATTTCAAATTCTTTTTGTAATTGTATTAACATTGCCATTGACATCATATTTTGGTTATCTTCCTGCTCTCCACCCTGCTCTTCTCTTCTACTCATCTCTGCTTCGAACTTTTTTAACGATCTCTTGGCCCCACGATGGGCGCCTAAATGTTCTTACAAGAAGGACCGAGAGCACTCAAACAAGTTGACAACACCAACTTCTCCAACTGATCTTCCGGTTTTGGGTTTTCGTCTACTTTTCTGATTGAGCTTTAGGCTTCTCTCTTGGTTGGACTTTCGGCTTCTCTCCTCACAGATGGGTGTGTGTACCTGTAAGGCGCTCCGATGCCAAATTCAGAAACAGTTCTATATTCATCAGATAAAATTCACTCTTACTTACCTCTTGTCTTGATCCTCTATTTATAGGGTTTTCTTATTGGGCTTATATCTTATTTGGACCTTTCTTTCTGCACCACTTTATTATTTCACACACACTCATTAATTTGGGCACTGCTACAGTAATTATATATGTATGTTTATTTTATTCTTTTTATATATATGGTTCTCGGCATAACCTCGGTTATACCTCTCGGTTCTATCAATACAGTTATGAATGCGAATTAGATATTTGATCTTTCTATTCCATTGTGAGTGGTGACAAAGTCAATCGTACGTGAGAAATAAAAGGAGTGGAATTCTACCGTTGTTAGTACGAATGATTAAGATTAAAATATGAAGTTAAATTAGGCAGATGGTTTCATTAAAAGAGCATGTGGCATGTCTATAATAGAGTCTCCCAACTTTAAATCATTTACACTATTCTTTCGGATCTTACCTTGAAGATTCATTGCTTGTATATGTGCATATTCTGATTATGTCTGCTCATAAACCCAATTTGGGTACTTCTGTTTCTGTACTTTAACGAACTTGCCTTCCTCTACACAATATTTATTTGCCTCTTAATTTGTTTGAATACTTACATGCTGATATTGTATCTTTTAAATTGTGTAGATACTGGGATGGCTGGCCTTGCAGGTGATTCCGATGCCCACCCTTATGTTTCTTTCACTATCAATCTTGCTTGAACACTCAGCAACCTGCCCTGGCTCATAATTTAAGGTCTCCTTTGGTCAGAAATAATGCCAATGCAGAAAGGATTTGAAAATATTGTGCACTACGATCATATTGCATTCTTTGTTATTTATCTATAATATATATAATCGAAGCAATCAAAGTTTGAAGAGGGTCTAATGAATTTTAAGGGTGGCGTCTGGTGCCAGGATTGACATTTAGCAATTTGTATAGTTTGGTGAGTTTAATTGTGTGCGATTAGGTGAACTTGGATAGCTAACACTCTTGCTCATCCCTTTAGAGAATAATACAACCCTTCAGAGTGTAATAATAAACTGTTATTCCTACGCAATAATGTTGTTAGTAATAATAAACTGTTATTCCTACGCAATAATGTTGTTAGTTATTCTACTTCTCAATTAACTGAATATCATAAAAAACGACCTTTACATATTCTCATTGACAGTGACAACACTCATAATTTCTTAGATACCCAAATGGCTCAAAAATATGGGTGCATAATTAAGACGATTGTCCCTTTGAATGTTGTGGTAGCAAATGGGTCAAAGATCAAGATATCTTCCGTGGTCAAAAAATTTAGTTGGACAATTCAGCACACAACTTTTACTGCTGATATGCTACTCCTTCCTTTGGGGTATTGCGATTTAGTGCTAGGAATTGAGTGGCTCATAACATTGGGCGATATTTTATGGAATTTCGACAAACTCACTATGGAGTTCAATGTACAAGGAAGGCGACATGTTCTATGTGGCTCTATGGCCCCCAAGATCAAACCTACACCCAAGCAACAATTGAGTAAAGCTTTTCTTGAATATGTGCATTTATCTATGATTCACATTGGTGCAAAGGAGATGTTGTTGCATTCCTTGACTACATATGCCGCACAAAAGGCGATTCCAACTGAGATCGCGAATCTATTCCAAGAATTTGCAGATGTTTTTCCAAAACCACAACAATTACCACCTTTTCGACCAGGCCATGATCAACGTATTCCCTTGATTCAGGGAGTTAATCCCGTCAACAAAAGGCCTGTAAAGTACCCATTGTTCCAATTCTTGAGGGCAAAAATGTTGTTGTGGGAAGGGTATTGTTATATACTAAAGTTTTGGGATTTGATTAATATTAGTGTTGGGTGGTTAAGATTTAACTGGTAGATATTGGGATTTAATTAGTTGGAATTGAATTAGTTAGGATTTAATTAGTTGGGATTTAATTAGTAGTTTCTATCATTTATCTTTTAGTTGGGATTTAGTTAGCACTTTCTATCATATATCTCTTTAGTTGAGATTTAGTTAGTAGTTTCTATTATATATTTCTATCATTTGTAATTTTAGTACTCTATAAATAGAGTATTACACTATTATCTGGATATGAATAATATATGCCCCTTCTTTCCTTTTCTCGATTCTCTATCATATTACGATCTAATCGTTCTTCGAAATTTCTTACGAGAGGACCTAAACGCTTACACACACAAACGATCATTCATATCAACTTGCTAGGGTTATGTAAGGATTGTTGGGACGTGCAGTCAGAAGAAGGATCAGAAGCCCATTTGGTTGATAATGCTGGTGATGAGTTCGTTGAATATGAATGCTCTGACAATGGTGCCCGAACTGCGAGCAAGGATGAAGATGAACAAACCGTTCAATTTCCAGCGGAGGAGAGAGAATGTTCAAAAAGGGGTGCATGCTTCAGTGGAAGATTTAATTTTGCCTTGAAAAGTCAGAAGGAGGGTTGTTCCTTTATTGGTGGTGTGGTTGGGAGTAAGTCGAAAGGTCCCACAGTTGTGCACATGTTGGATTTTGAAGGGGCGTGGGCAGCGGACTTTTTGGGTGGGGGGTTTTCTCAGGCCTACGTAGAAAGCTGAGTTGGTGATTCATTGGGCCTTGGCCCATCTTTGGAAGTTGCCAAACACTCGAGGCTTCCTGGATTCACTGTTGGAGGTGAGGTTGCATGCACGGCTCCAGGATTTGGAAGGTTGTACGCGGACGGAAGGGTCATCTTGTCTACGTGTTCGCCAGATTCGAGGTCAGGAAACTCTAATACTAGTAAGTTTGTTTCGGACAGTGCAGTTAGAAATTGTAACAAATTGTATTGGTTGAAAGTGACAATATTAAATTAAAGAGTATTAGATTGGAGAACAATGTTTCTCATGATGAATCTAATTAATTCATTGGTCTTGGAGGAAGAAATAAAAGAAATTATCTAAACAATCTCATTTGCTTGGAACAATATGGTAGGGTGTATTTACAAGAGATAAAATGTTCTAGTTTTGGTAAGGATAACTGTTACTTATTGTACGTCTCTAATGATATAGAGTGTTTTGAAAATGATGCTAGAAATAATGCGGGCGGGATTATTACGATCTGGAGAATGAGTTGTTTCCAGATTACTAGTTCCTTCAATAGGAGCAATTATTCAGTTATTGAAGATGAGTGGAAGGTCGGAAGTGGTATACGAGGGACTATTGTGAATGTGTATTGCTCTGGTTCTCTAAGGGAAAGGAAACTGTTGTGGGATGAGATTTTCGAAATCAGGAAACTTCATAAGGATATGGCTTGGTGTATTGTTGGGGATTTCAACACTATTAGAAGGAAGGAGGAGAGAAAAAATATGATTTCTTCATCTGATTACAGTAGAGAAATTACTTGCTTCAACAATTTTATACAAAATTCAAAATTGGTGGATATTCCGATGGTGGGTAGAAAGTTTACTTGGTACAAACCGAACGGGTCAATTAAGAGCATAATTGATAGAGTTTTGGTTTTCAGGGAATTGTTGGATGTTTAGCCGAATTGTAAACATTATGTCCTTAGCAGATCAGTTTATGATCACTGCACTCTTGTGTTAAGAGATACGAGTGTGGATTGGGGTACAAAATCGTTTAGAAGTCTGGATGTTTGGAAAGCGATGGTAGGTTTGGTGCCTTTGTCCGAGGTAAACAGCCTAGCTATGAAGTGGAATGTGGTGGGATATTCGTTTTAAAAGTGATGAGAATCAAAAAGATGTTGTTAATAGGAAGAATGGACAAGGGTCAAAGCATTTAAAGTTCTTCTTATTAGTCTTTTCAAAAGATGAGGCCCAAGCCCAAAACCCAAGCCCAAGCCCAAGAAGCCCAAGTCCAACCCATGAGGGGCAAGGCCAAGCATTAAATAAATGCGCATATTGGATGTCTCTATTTGTAATTTTCTTTTGTGTAGTTAGTAGAACTTAAGAGGAGGGTGTAGTTATAGATATTAGGGGTGTTAATATACAAATGTAAGTCACACTTTCCATATGTCATTAAAAAGAGGTGTATACATAGTTTTAGGAGGTGCTAAAATAGGGATGCAAGTCACACCTCCCATGTGACTTGTTTTTTGTGCCAATTTTGAATTCTTTGGTGTGTGTTTTTTCCTTTTCAAATTCAGCACCCTCACCCTATAAATAAAGGGCCATGCTCTTGTAAAATGTAAATTTGGATAAATGATAAAGAGAAACTCTACTCAATTTGAGAGAGCATTTGTGAGATTTTGATCTCCTTACCATAGTCTCATCTTGTGTGCTATTGGAGAGCTACAAGTGGCGACATTCCTTCACTCATCTTGGAACTTCATCACCAAGTAGCGTGATCATTCTCCAACTCCATTCCAGTCGGTCTTCAACCATCTAAGTCACATTCCTTTCATCCTTTCATCTTCTTGCTGTTTTTATTCGGTAGTTAGAGTTCTTCAAGTGTTCTTCATCTTTTAACTGATTATTTTGTGTCATGTGTTGTTTCTAGTTTTTATTCGGTTCATGATGATCTTTGGCTTCATTCAGTCGGTGCATTATTTTTCTTTGTTCAATTCATTCAGTAGAATTAATTTTGTATTCAATTTGTCCAGTTTAAGTAATTACATGTTTTCAATTGTGTTCTATTCATGTTCTTGAAGTTGTTCTTGTTTTCCTTTCAATTCCGCCATATGTTTGTGTTAAGGACATGGCACTCATTGTTCATATGAGTTTGGCTTTTCATTTGGACAACATTATCCTCCATTGAATTGTGCTTAAGCCTCTTTCAATGTTGTGTATCTTGTTTAGTGTCAATCCAACTCACATCACAACTCATGCACCAGCGCTGTGGGGCCATATGTTCTATGGGTGCCCTAATTATTCACGTGTCATGCATGCAGTATTTCCTTGGAAACCCTAACCTTACGGGCCTTAGCGCCTCCAAGGATTACTTACTTGTGCTAGACCTGAACGTACTATACACACCACATGCATGAGCCCTCCCGTGACTTAGGTCCTTCTTACGTCTGGATGATAACTCATTATTATTTATGGAGCCCACTTTCGTGGTCCATTAATGCGACTAGACCACCGATGTCCAATGTTAGCGTCTGATGTCGATGTTCGAGGTCTGGCCAGTACACAAGCCTTCCAGGCTCGAGCTGTAACTTGTTTCAGCGAAGAGGCTAAGTGATCGCCCATGACGACCTACGTGGCGAATGAGTGACAGGACGTGCACAGTGCGTTGAGGTGACATTTCCCCATATTTTTTCACCAACGTACGCGTGGCAAGATCAACGGTCGAGGCTCGTTGCCGTTTGCGCTTCTCTGATACCTTAAACCCCTCAAACCTTACGCTCCTTTCACTTTTCCATTACTTCTCTTAGGCATTTCTTCGAAACCCTTCATTTCTCATAGCACTCTGTCTTCCTTCCTTACTCACTTCAACTACTTAAAACACAATCACTCCAAGGTATACTTTTTACTACATTATCGCCTTCGTTTTATCATTTTGATGCTTTCGGCATGCTTTAACTGTTTTGGAACTGTTTAAGTTTTCCGCATTTTATGATTACTGTTCTTCGTGTTTTGTTCTTCTCTGCTTTTCAAATGTTCTGAAGTGTACCATTTCTTTCTCTGAACTTTGCCTTCTTCTTCTTTTTTCCTTCTCCTTTTTTAGCTCCTCTTCTTAAGATGGCTCCAACGAACCCTACTCCTCCTCCCTTTGACTATAAACCCTTATACCGTTGGGCGCCCACCAATCTCTTAGACGAAACCTCTAGTTTTACCTCTTTTGCGAGCATAACAACGTATAAGGAGAGTGAGACCTGCCCCAAATCTCGTGTCTTTGGGAAAGAGCACGACAAGTTCGTGAAGGTCATGCCTTGTGGGAAAGGCGAACCCGTGTGCACTGACGAGTCGTCGGACCCAGAGGGCCCCTTCTATTTTATTTACTCCACTGTCTTCAAAAGACTCAAACTTCGCCTACCCCTTACTGGTTTCGATCGCGCCCTTCTTACAGAAGTCAATGTGGCCCCTACCCAGCTACACCCCAACAACTGGGCATTCGTTAGGGCCTTCTCCATCCTTTGCGATCACTTTGGCCATACGCCATCGGTGGATGTCTTCCTGTATTTTTTTGAAGCTAAGAGTCCAAGGAAGAAGTTGTGGGTGAGCTTCAACAGGGTCGCTGGAAGAGTACTGTTGTCCCTCTTCCAGCAATCATACAAGGGCTTCAAAGGGAAGTTCTTCAAAATTTGTTGCAGCAAGTTCGACCCCACCCTTTTGGATGGGTTCCCTCTTTACTAGGTGAAAGAATTAGGGCTCAAGTAACCCAAGTGCCTCGAGGACTTACCCTGCGGGAACGAGAGGTGTGCGAGTTCTTCTCCAACCTGGGAGTGGTGTTTAGCACCGTCGAGTTGATCAAGCTCGAGTACAACCCCAAGTTCCTTAAGGGCTATATTGGTACTCAACTTGGTTGTTACTAGCCTTGAACGCAAACCGTAGGGCCTGCTCGATCAGCAACCCATTTGGTCCTTCCAGAATGACACCAGCCTCAGTACCCTGTTGGTTGGAGGATCCATCTACGGAGAGGACCCATCTGAAACCTACTTCCTCTTGGTGGGTGGCTGCCGAGGAGAGCTCTACCACGAAGTCAGCATAAACCTGGCCTTTGATAGGCCCTCTTGGTTCGTACTACACATCGAACTCTGATAGCTCAACTGCCCAACGCACCATTCGACCTGCCACATCGGGCTTCTGTAAGACCTTGCGAATAGGGAGGTTTGTCATCACTATTATGGTGAAACTCTAGAAGTAGTGACGGAGCCTCCGTGCTGAAAACACTACCGCTAGGGCCGCCCTTTCTATGTCCTGGTATCTTACCTCAGGCCCTTGCAAAACTTTGCTAACAAAATATATTGGCTTTTGCACATGGTCCTACTCTTGGACGAGGACCGAAATGATCGTCTGATCTGTTATGGCGAAGTACAAACGGAGTGGGGTACCTAGTTGTGGTTTGCACAGTACTGGTGGGTTGGCTAGGTGTTTTTTCAACTTGAGAAACGATTCTTCACATTCCTTGGTCCATACGAACCTGTTGTTCCTCTTTAAGCACTGAAAGTAGGGATGTTCCTTATCCCCTCCTACCGATACAAATCGGGATAAAGCGGTCATCCGCCCTGTCAATTGTTGCACCTCTTTCACTGAGATCAGACTCCTCATGGCTATAATCGCAGCGCACTTCTCAGGGTTTGCCTTTATCCCACGCTCAGTGAGTTGGAATCCTAAGAACTTTCCTGCCTCTACCCCTAACACACATTTTTCGGGGTTTAACTTCAACCTGTACTTGGCTATAGTGGTGAACAACTCCTCCAAATTAGCAATGTGCTGATCCTTCACCTGGGAGGTGACCACCGTGTCATCTACATATGCCTGGACTTTTCGTCCTATCATGGGAGCGAACACTCTATCCATCATCCTTTGATAGGTTGCACCTGCATTCTTGGGCCCAAATGGAATCACCTTATAGAAGTAACAGGAGAGCTCTGTCAAGAATGTTGTCTTGCATTCGTCCCTAGGATGCATCCAGATTTGGTTATATCTAGAGAAAACATCCATGAAGCTAAGAAGTTTGCATCCTGATGCGCTGTCCACCAAGGCGTTGATACTGGGTAGTGGGTATGAGTCCTTCGGGAAAACTTTGTTCAAATCTATGAAGTCGACGCACATCCTCCACTTGCCATTGGCCTTTTTGACCAATACTACATTGGCCAGCCATTCGGGATACTGGATCTCCCTTATGTTGCTAGCATCCAACAACTTTTTGGTCTCCTGCCTGATGATCGGTCGCCTTTCTTCATTAAACTTTCTTCTCCTCTGACGTACTGGTCGAACCTGGGCGTCCATGGTGAGGCGATGGCACAAGAAATCTGGGTTGATGTCAGGCATGTCTGAGGTAGTCCATGCGAAGGCCTCTAGGTGCTGCGCTATCACCTCGACAATTTGGTCTTGTGCCTCCTGGCTCAGGGACCTGCCAAGCTTGAACTTCCTTCTCTCAATATCCCTTTCCAGCACCTACTCTGTTGGTTTGGGTCGATCTTCTCGGTCGACCTCGGGCCGATCTTCTCAGTCGACCTCGGGCCGATCTTCTTGGTCGACCTCTATTCAGGTAACCCCTTCTCCTTCTAGAGGTTGGTTCGTTACAGTGTACACCCCTTTCTTCGTCTTTAGGCTATTCTCGTAGCACTTCTTTGCCGCCTTCTGGTTAGACTTAATTGTTATCATTGTTCCCTCAAGGGAAGGTAACTTCATTTTCATATGCCTTGTCGAGGCTACTGCCCTCATTCTGTTTAGGACAAGTCTACCCAGAAGGATGTTGTAAGCTGAAGGGGCGTTGACAACAAGGTACCTTACGTTAACTATGCGGGATGCGGTGCCATATGTGTGCCCTCACACTTCCACCTGGTCCCCAGCGAAGCCATAAAGGCAACTGTCATAAGGCCTCAACTGATCGGTCGACAGCTGCAACTTATTGAAGGTTGACTATAACATCACGTATGCCGAACTCCCTTGATTGATGAGGACTCGATGTACCTTCCTTCCTGCCGTCACTACTGAGACCACCACGGGGTCGTTGTCATGTGGAACCACATCTTGTAGATCGGCCTTCGTGAAGAAGAGGTCGAGTTCCGGGGACTGGTCGGGCTCTCCCGCTTCTACTGCCATCACTTCCCTGGCATATTTCTTTCGCTAGGAGACGGTACATCCTCCAACTGAGAACCCTCCAGAAATTGTGTTGATCTCTCCATGGACAGGTATCTCATGTCCCTGATCTCTCGCGGGACCGCTGTCGTCGAGGCCCCTTGGTTCTCTTGCAGGTACTCCTTCAGGAAACCATTCCTCACCAGTTCATCTAACTGGTTCCCCAACGCCAAACAGTTGCGTAGGTTGTGGCCAAAGGCTTGGTGGAATTCACACCAAGTGTCTTTGCTGGGCCCTAGCCTCTGTCAGTCTTTGGTGGAGACTTCAGTTTGTCTGCCATGTTAGGGATGACAATAAGCTCTTTGAGTTCCATTCGAAGTTGTGTTTGGTTGAGGTGCCTTCCTTTGTCTGTGCCCTGGTCTGAGGCTTCCTTGTCTCATACCAGAGCTGCTTCCCTGAGGCTTTCTTCTCTGTCGTGGCCTCGTGTAAATGTTCTCACCGGTTGACTCAGCCGTCGTTGACATCAAAGGCAGATGGTGGTTGCTCCTATTTTTGGTGGTTTCTACTCTCTCCTTGGATGATCGAGGGTGGCTCCGTTGAAACAAATTATAATTGTGTTTTTAAAAGTTTAAAGGATAAAAAAATAAATAATAAAAATACTTAAATCATTACTAGAAAATAATTAAATAAAAATTAATTTTTAAAAATAAAGTTAATTATTCTATTAATTAAATTAGATATTGTTTTATAGATTAATTTTTTTTAGTATTTAAATTAGTTTTTAAATAATATTTAATCAACTAAGGTTTTAGTA
>Ga0123341_1004386_pt1 | contig 12388 bp, 7 predicted proteins | sample Turbeapinknodule_FD_89959 | JGI IMG/M metagenome (GOLD analysis project Ga0123341, IMG submission 89959) | Root nodule microbial communities of legume samples collected from Mexico - Turtle bean Mexico pink nodule | ecosystem: Host-associated > Plants > Roots > Nodule | place: Mexico: Nepantla... | reverse complement strand
TTCTAATTTAGTTTTTAAAAAATTAATTGAAACTAATTTAAGAGTAGGTAGTAACTAAAACTTTAATAACTAATAACTAAATATTAATTTAAAAACTATTTTATTAAAAAAAATAATAGAAACTACTTTAAACACACAAAAAATTATAAAATTATTTCTAATTTAATTAATATAATAACTAATTATTTTAGTCTAAAAATTAGTTTATATAAAGTGTTAGTCGTTGTCTTCATCTTATCTCAGTCTACTAGATGAATGTTGGGTCATGCATGAGATGCCATGGCAATTCTCTAATTAGAGACTCAAGCTGCATGTTTTAAGAAATTCAAACACCAGCTCATCAAAGTTGAATAATTATATGATCAATAGTGCTGAGATGAACAGTATATATTTAAAAAGAGAAGTAGCTAGTGTAAGCTTCTGCATCATTTTGTAATCTGAAGTGAATTTTAGATCAAATCACGTGCATCTAAATACAGTTAAGTCTAATATACTAAGCTAAAATTATCTGAAAGATGTTATGTTCATCTACTAGTGTTGATTCATGCAAAAATCTTACAAGGAAAACATATACACACAGACAATCATATAAACGACTTAACTATTGATGAGCCTAGGGCCCTTGATTCCTCATCAGATAGTCCTTTTTTTTTCTCCCATTCACAAAACTTAGATGCACCACATGGCTAGCATAAAATGACCAAAAATCTCGATTTACAAAGGCAATGTGCCTAGTGCTCACAGGGAGGAAAATTTGTTCCAAAAATAGGAACCATGAGGCATCCATTTTCACCTTGTTAGAGCCACCTTCATCCCTGACAGCCCTTCTGAGTAAGGTTTCATTTTTGAAGCAGGGAAACTAGAGTACCTCATTTTTAAGGGTATTAGCAAATTTATGCTTCTACGGCAGCAGCAGCAGCAGTTTCATCAGTAGAATCTAGAGATACCATTTCTTCCATAACGTCTCCGATCATCGCCGGATCCTCTGGGTCGAGTTCCGGCTCTACATTAAGAATCTTCTCCCTGAGCTTTGTTGCTAATTCTTGTAGACCATCGCTGTCCACCAGGAACCTCTTTAGAGCATCCTTGCCATGGAAATTCTGGCCATTATATTCATAAAATGAACCACTCTTCCTTATGAGTTTGTATTTTATGCTCAACTCAATAACCTCTGATTCTCTACTAATACCCTTGCCAAACTCTAGCTCAAACTGTGCAGTTTTAAATGGAGGGGCATGCTTGTTCTTCACAACCTTGACAAGAACCTGGCTTCCCAAAGTCTGCATAAGAAAATGCCATGAACAATAAGTATTCATTTTATACCATAAATTAGACTCTAATGTGTTCAAATCAATATTAAGACCTGCCGCTGTGAAATATTGCACAAGCGGAGACCACACACAAAAGTTTAAAAAGAGTCAACCATGGATAGCTAGTGAAGAGCACAGTTTAAGGGTCAGCTTCAGAACAATCTTTGCAATGCATCCAACAAAAAAATAACTAAAAGTTTTTACTTGGTTCCTTATTAAAGATCTGTCTATCTAACTGTTATTAAGAGTACTTGTATAAAGGTACAAATTACAATACATTGGAAAGAGCAATCAAAAGTTCACATATTTACTCATGCTTATTTGAAACCATGCTATTTGAGAAGGCATGGGAATAGTAATGCAGTATGCATGGAAGAGAAGAATTTGATGATTTGTACCTCTTCACCCTTCTTGACAAACCCAATTCTTTTGATATTTAACCGCACAGAAGCATAGAACTTCAGTGCATTACCACCACAAGTAACTTCAGTGGGACCACCAAATCCCCCAAAAGTAGAAATCTTTGACCTCACCTGGAGAACCATACACAAGAGTTTCCATAATTAAAAGGTAACCATTTCTTCAAGTAATCTCAACAGAATTACTTCAATTTAAAAGAACAGATACGAATTCCTATATATATATATATACACACACACACACACAGAGACAAACAGTAAAATTTAATAACATGCATGTCAAGAACATTCCCTAGGATCAAACAACTACCTCAATCAAGCACAATCAATATCACAAAAATTGGTTAAATAGCAAATAGAAACTGGCCCACCAATACTTCATTACAAATAGATCAATATCACATTCAATTAATTTAGATAATCCAGAAAACAGAAGTACATCAACACATTCCATCTCATTTTAGAGTTTACAGGACCTGATATATACACCAGGAACAAAGCTCATACCATAACATTTTCGAAAAAGATATTAATTAGTTGAATTTGAATAAGTGGGTATTCCAGGATGCCATATGCATGTCGTACATCCCTTGACCACAACTTATGCCGATTATTTTATACCTTACGTATTTTATCTCTAAAGTAACAGATAAAAGCAGGCACTATATATTTTGTACTCATGCAGCTCTAAGAGGGTAAAACAGAAAGTGGAAAGAAAATGTAGCTAGGCAATGACTGTAAAAAGGAAAGAACAAAGCTAAAAAAGGGAACAAATGTTTAATTTCAACATAACAATCAAGTAAAGATTATAAAACATGATAATTACAACAGAAAACTCGTAATAATGAACCTAAAAGCACACTGACTGTGTAAGACTAACCAATCCCAACCTCAGCCACTAATTAGAAAGCAAAGCACTTTGGCTCAGAAGGTCCACAAAACATAGTCAAAGACCAAGATGTAATGAGTACACATCAGACTATCCCAACTAATACATAGATTAGTTATGCATGCTTAATTCCTCGATATAAATAAATATCCATAATTTAACCTTAGGAAATTTGATAACAATCCAATGCAAACGTGGCTAATACCTGGTTTATAAAAACCAATATACACTGGGAAAGAGACAAGGAGTGGCACAATTTCCGAAGAGCCTGACTCATCAACCTAGCCTGCATTGCCATGTGAGCATCACCCATCTCCCCATCAAGCTCACCTTTAGGAACCAGAGCAGCCACCTATAAATGGAAACATAGCAAACTGTTGAAGACATTAACTCAAAACTTATAAGAACATCAACCGAGTGAAACAAGATATCAATGAAATAGCAAAACTTCATTAAAGTTAAAAAGAAAAAAAAAAGCTTAAATATGTTTTTAATCCCTATAAAAGATTTTGGCCCCAATAATTTTTATTTATTTTCATCCCTTTGAAATCACCCATTTTAGTCCTTATAAAATGTGTTAGTTGTTGTTTTAGTCCCTGTAAAATATTTTTCTTTGATATTCATCCCTCCAAAACTTGTGTCAATATTTGCCTTTTTAAGTGATTTAAAGCATTTAATAGGGTGCATTAATGTTTTCACGATTCACACTATATGCATATGTACAAAATCAATAATCACACTCACACCAGTTAAAACAAAACATGAAGGGTTCCATACTTACACTGTCAACAACAACTACATCAATTGAACCACTCCGAATTAAGGTATCCACAAGGCCAAGTGCTTGTTCCCCACAATCGGGTTGTGAGAGAAGCAAGTTCTTAGTATTTACTCCAATTGACTCTGCAAGTGTCTTATCAAGTGCATGCTCAGCATCAACAAAGGCACAGTAGCCTGCATGATACAAACAAATTAATTAACAGAGATATATCAAAAAGTACACAGTACCAAAACTATACACCCTTTTTGTTATTATTAAACTTATGGGAACATAAATCCAGATTATAGAAAACAGGAAAAACACAAGGGAGGATTGAATTGTGTTTTGTTTCTTCTTAAAAAACTTTTCGCAAATATCGTCTGATGATCTGTCAACGATTTTCTTAATAAGGATTACGTTAGACATAGCCTTACAGTGACCCTCCCTCTTAGATTAGTACAAATGGTAACAATATACAAAACAAAAGGGATAAAGGGAAAGAGAAATACAGTTTATATTTTTAAATTGGTTTCTTTGACATAACAAACTACATCATGTTCTCAATCATTGAGTTCCACTAAGCAAACTAATGATGTGAAGTACAGCACGAGTATTCTTTGAGCACGTAGTCACTCTTGCTAACCCATTGAGTATTGTTTGGGCTCCTAGCTTACCCCTTGAGTATTATTTCGCAACCACTCTTTGCTAACTCTTAATTAAAACTTAGTATGCTTTGTACCCAACTATTCCGGGCCAAAATTGAGTATTTTTTAAACCCAACCACTCTCGGCTAAAATTGAGAATTCTTTGAAAACCCAACCACTCCTGGGCTAAAATCAAGTATTCTCTAAACCCAGTCACTCCTGGCTAAACCCAAGTATTCCACTTCTACCTAAAACCAAGTATTTTTTGAACCAAGCCATAAAACTAAGCATTCTTTGAACCTAGCCACTCTTGGCTAAAACAAGTATTCTTTGAACCCAACCACACATAGCTAAAACAAGTGTTCTTTGAACGCAGCCACTCCTGGCTAAGATAAACAAAGAGTTATCTGAATCCACATATAACAAAATTGCTCACTAGAGAGTGATAGCATCTTTTGACATATATGAGGACATGTTCTCTATTCTAGGTAGCTAAGTGAACACAAACAGTGTTCTCTATGAAGATTCTATAACCTCAATTTGGACTAGTATTTAACTTATAGCATATTTTCAGTAGTTGAATCCTATTGTTAAGACTTTTCAAAGGAAAGAATGTTAAGATACCTTAAGTTTATACATGCTTAGAAAGAAGTTAATGATGGAACTTATAAGTTGAGCTACATAAATTGATACTTGTGCAAAAAAAAATGGTTCATTTTAGCTCCTTCATTCAGTTTAGTTTTTTCTCCTGCAAGTGTTTGTTGAAAAGTTCATCAAAAACTGGCTCATAGTATAGTAGCATGGATTGATAAGATGAGAACCCTAGCATGGATTGAAACACAATTTCCACTTTCAATCAATATTAGTTACAAGGCTGCATTAGGAGATGATTTAGACGATCATTAAAAATTCATAACAATAAAAACGAAAAAAGTCACAAAAATAAAAACAAAAGGCAGCCACACAAAAGACAAATGATCACTACATTACCGTCATGGTCATATAAGACAAGTGAAATTGAATTGTATATTTAAAACAACCAAAAGCAACTGACATTTTAACTATCACTTAAAAAATAGCATAAAAAGATAACCAACCTCCTAGCTTCTGTGCTTCTGCAATCACATGTAAAGCAAGAGTTGTTTTCCCAGAAGCCTCTGGACCAAATATTTCCACAACACGCCCCTACACACATCAGTTATATAAAATAGAAGTTGCATAATGAAATATAGGATTGTTTCACTCCTTGATGCTCTTCTCGATATATATATCCCAAATAAGTGGCTAATATATATGGATACCAAAATGCTAGCAAGGTATCATAACCAAAAACATATTTTGCAGTTGCAAAAACAAGACATGATAGCCATATAAATTGGTATTTTCAAAGACCAGATAAAGTTGTACAACTATAATTGGCAAATACACAAAAGAATTGTGGAGAGAAAGCTAACAAATTGAACCCCCACCCCGCACCAAAAAAAAATGAAAAGGCTTATTGTTATCAACAAAAGAAGTTATTCAATATATTAAAAGAGTTCAATATTGGTTCCGGTACAAAAGAAGAAAAGATACCTTTGGAAGACCTCCAACCCCAAGTGCTATATCAAGAGCAAAAGAACCAGTAGACACCACAGCAATATTTTTAGGTGACACAGAACGACCCAGCCACATGATAGATCCCTTTCCATAAGCAGAAGTTATCTGATCAATAGCTTGTTGTAGGGCCACATCTTTCTTAGACATGTTCTCTTCACCTGAGTCACTTCCATCTGATTTAGACCTCCTTCTACCTTCAAGTGTACAAAAAAATTAAAAACGCTATAAACTTGTAATCAGCATCAAACTCAAAGAAAACCCCAAAAAAATAAAAAGTAGTAAAACAAAACGTTACAGGAAGAAAAAAGGCAGCAACCCCCTTACTATGACTAAAAGGCACAAAACCCATGCAATAAAAACAAGTGAAATGCACATTTTCTCTGATCCTGCTTGGTTCAGAGCAACAAACACCTACCCAAGTACGAGAGTCAACACAATAAAACCAAAATAATACTTTAGAAAACCCTTACGAGTTGAAAAGCTCGAAACTTGAGACGTGCCCAATAGTCCAGGTTTGAAGCAAAAGCGCTGCAAGCAAAATGGTACCCAAAAATCATCATCATTCATTCATTCATGAACAGAATAACTTTTTCAAAAAATATATAATCTTTAAAAATAAACATATAATGCATCACCGTCAGAAGGTCGGAATGGAAGAAAGAACGTTTAAGAATAGAAGAGCTAGCGGTGCGAAGCAGCCACGCCATGGAACAGAGGCCCTAAAATGGAATAATAATTTGTTTTTGTTCACAAATGAAGTGTGCAGTGTCAGTTTCTGAAGTATAATAGAACGTCTTTTTTCTCTTCTTTTTCTCTTAATTTTATATTGGTGCAATGAATTTAGGGTTTGCTTTCCCTCCATTTTCAATTTCCATTGCCATTGCCATTGCCATTTCCAATTACTAGGGAACAATTCTTTTTTGTTGTGTAAGGAAAGGTTCGTGTCTGTTACATCTTTCTTGGGCCCGGCCCATGAAGTTTCACTGACTTAATAAGAAAAAAAAGTATATAGTAATTAGACTGCTTCTTCCTGCACCTCCATCACTTCTTCACCCACCTCCATAAATTTTAAAATTCTCAAAAAATTACCTTTCAGTAAAAAGATAAAAATAGAAATAATATTTTACACTACAGATAAAGTAATCCAAAAATCAAAAACTTCCACTTCTGCATTACATAATACAAAATCTATTTAACAACTTACAATACTGAATTACGTAATCCAAAACTTATTTAAGAAAATTAATCTTTCGAATTACATAATCCAGAAGTAAAAATTATCATTTATGGATTATGTAATTAGGAAGGTTTATTTTCTTAAATAAGTTTCAAATTATGTAATCCAGTATTATTAGTGGTGAAGTAGGTTATGGATTGCATAATTTAAAGGTGATTATTTTGATTTTTGAATTACATAATTCAAGAGGTTTATTTTCTTAAATAAGTTTCAAATTATATAATGAATTGTTAAATAGGTTTTAGATTGTGTAATCTGGATTTCGAATTATGTAATCTGTAATGTAAAATATTGTTTCTATTTTTATCTTTTTAGTGAAGGATAATTTTGAAAATTTTAAAATTTATGCAGGTGGTTAAAGAAGTGATGAAGGCGCGAGAAGAAACAGTTTAGTAATTACTGTATTATTCTGTTCTAAATTTTGTCAAAAAAAATATGTTGAGGTGTAAAATTGTCTCCCTTCATTTACCTGCATGACTTTTAAATATTTAATAATTTATAACTGTTTTCAAATTTATATCACGATTTCTACTTTACTTAAACATGTTAGGAGGTATTTAGTTGGGAAAAACAATTATTTATTGTGTGTGTTATTATTTGTTTCGTGATATTTTTTATACAATCTTAAATTTTAATACTTCTATTTTTGAGTATGAAGTTCAATATCATTATTTTGCCTTTTCTAAGTGCAAATTATTTTGTATTAATCAGGGATTATGAATTCAGATTCAAATGCTAGGCGATAACAACTGCATCATATCCAAATATTAAGGCGAGCAAACCATTAAAATGAACTAAAGCTAGGAAAGATACAACAACAATGAGTTTATGGATATTCTTACATGTATGATCTTTTATTTAACTCACTTTCTTTACCTATATGAGCCTCCAACAATCTTTTGGTATTTAGAGCACTAAATGAACCTCTATCTCGTGAAAATATAAACTGCTAACAGTTTTACCAAGTTTTCGTTTATATCATTATCATCCTACAAGGCATTTAAAACAGTGCTTAAACTCTATCCGTTTTGCCAGTTGAATACCAATATAAGTTCTGATAACACTTGGTCCAATTATTGTTCACTTCCTCTGTAAACCAGAATAATTTTGATTCTCATGGATTTTAGAAAAAAGTTGAATTTCGCGAGCCTTTAGTTTTTATGGCACATATTGCAACTTCAGTTTTCATGCATTATTGATGGAAGGGATGGGAATGGGATTTGGACTGCACTAGATCTTGCTAAAAAGGATCACTGCCGTGTGCAATTTAGTTAAATATTGTAACTAAACAAACTTTTTGGAAACGGGTTATCTTGTATCTTAACTTCAGTTGCATACATGTGTCGATTAGATTTTTTTGGTGACAAGAAACAATAGTAAGCACTCTTACACCATAGAAACAACGTAGCTACAGTTAATGCTTTGAGGTTTCTACTACTTTAAGTATACTTAATATCTATGAGAACTAGATGCAAAACATTCTGTTAAGTATTCAATACACATGCATCGCGTCATTACTTCAATTTTTTCACGAAGACATTTTCTTAAGGGTAAGAAGATCTCTAAAAAGAGCGTATAACTAGACTTTCCTGAGGACCACAGTAAATTTTGCCCCGTCTAAGCATTTAACACTTTAAATATATCATTTAGGCAAATACTAATTCATATTAAAAACAATTATGTATAAAAAAATTAACAAGATAAATAATAGTAACCATAGCACACAGCCTATAAAATAATTGAAGTATCTGAAATGACATACAAATTCCAACATAACAAATCACAGTATCCCTCACTATATATAATAACCACATTCTCTCCAAATGAATGGATAAAAAAAGGACTAAAATAAATTCAAACTATAGGATCTAGGGAGGAAAATGAATCAAGGACCACCAAAAACCGCACGAAATTGAAACCCACTTTTCATCAGGCACCATAGGACCTCAAAAATACTCATCAAAGCTGCATAACACATCAAAGAACTAAACTACTGCTGCTTGCACTCAGGAGGTCGCTCACCCTGCTGACCATCCCCAATCTGTGCCCTTCCACTCTTCTGAAAATCAGAAATACAAATGCAGTGACCAGAGTAATGAAAAATAAAGAGAATGTTAACTACACAATAACAAACAAACTTAAAACATGACATCTTGGGCGAAATCATGTGTCAAGGTATAATTTCATTCAGACCACAGTCAAAATATCGTACGTTAGTGGCAGATGACTGCAACATTCCAAAGGAAATTGGTAACAATGCAAGTGAAAAACAAATACATTAATTCTGGTTCAAACCTATCATCAAATAACAAACAAAACAAGGTTTTGATACTCCAAATAAAATAAATTGTACCTTCTTTTTAGTCTTAGTGTCTTCCTCCTCTTCCTCATCATCATCGTCATCTTCGTCTTCATCTTCTTCTTCATCCTCCTCATCATCTTCGTCCTCATCATCCTCCAGGTCTTCAAACTCATCTCCCTGAACAGCCTCCCCGGTAAACCAAGATACAGCATGAGGGATAATTTTGTCCCTTATAGTTGACCTAAACAGGAATCAAGATTAACTTATATTCAAGAATACAGAAACAAGGACACCATTTTATGCTTGGACAGAGAATAAGATAATCATGCAACATGCTGGACTATAAAAATTATGAGGCTTGTGTTAGTACAAAACATCAATTAAGCTTACCCAATGTCATAATCTTGTTCCATCTGATTCTGAAGCTCCTCAGCCTGTTGAAAAAATGAAACTATTATAGCAATGAACAAAAGTTTGGTATTTACTTTTAGCCTCGAGTTTATTGAGACAAAATGTCATACCAAATCTTCATCAATGTCATCATCATCTTCAGGAACTTCTGGAGGTTTGAAAAAATTGAAGAAGCTTTCACAGTTTTCAGTTTTGGTAATTGGTTTAGCATTCTTTGAACCCTTCTTGGGCTTTTTCTTCAACACCTTCTGAGTCAAGCATTTTCCCGGGTACCATTCAATTTCCGTCCTATTAAAAAGGGTAGAAACCAAAACTTTAATCTACATCGAGCCTAACCTTTTGGACAATATTGTAAACACATTACATAACATCATCGTGTAAAATGAACACCATACCCAATTGCTTTCTCCAATATAGGTTCATCCTCATCAATCATATGATATGTTTTAGTCAAGACAGAGTTTGAAAAGTAAGTATTGGTATCAAAGAAAAACTCAAGCTTGAATCCTTTAGGGTTTTCTACCCGGCTCCACTTGATGTCTTTTAGAAACTTGAGAGCACCTTCATCACGCTCTGAAATCTAGTTCACAAAAAACAGTAAAAGGATCAGTTAAAACATAATTTTTGGGGTCCAACTAAAGATGTAACTTTGATGCAAAATTCAGAAGATTCAGCTGGTAAGAAATTGACTAACCTCTTCAGCCAACACATCATTATTTTTCATTGCATTGAGCCAAAAAGAAGGTACTCCTTTCTCTACAAGTCACAAGCAAATTGCTATCTCAGATAATTGAAACAACAGAATAAGGATTCATTCTATAGTCTCTACCCACCATTATCCTCTTCTGATTCTTCGGTTGTTTCATTTGCTGCCCCTTCCACTTCAGTAACACCATTTACTATATCAAAGCGCTGCATCCATATATTAATAAGTTCATTGACAAGGATATTACATCAAATTATCCAATACAAATCAGAATCAAGAATTTCAAAATAGATTAAAAGATCATTAATAGAAACAAAAATGTCAGCCTTATATGGCATCAAGTCTGATATGTGCGAGAAGCAGGTTATGCAACACAGAAAGACATCTTAAACATCATAAGCATGTCTCTACATTACATAAACAAAATTGTCTTCCTTAAATAGCATTAAGTCTGTTATCTACGTGAAGCAGATTATGCAACACAGAAAGATAACTTAAACATCATATGCATGTCTCTACATTACAGAACACTCAGGATACCTTTGTGTACAACGGCTGATACAACTTTTGGTACTTAGCTTCAAGAGCTTCTCTCTCCTTGAAGAATTCAGCCTCTATTTCATCATGTTTACCCTGAACAATCAACAAACATATTCAGAAGCTGACATTATGCAACAACACATTTGCCCATCTTTGCTAAAAGCCTAATTTAAAAAAAAAAAAACAGATTAATAACGGAGAAGCTCATGTAAAAAACAATCAGTGAAAAGGGTCTATGCGTAGAGATAAAACTCCAATTCAAAATCAACACTCAAAACAATTGTTTTACCCGCACAACAAATGTAGATAGTCAGGGTGAATTATAAAAGTCATAAAATATCGAAAAAAAGAAGTTCACATCATTGCAAAAACGTTCTTTCCCAGTCAAACCTTGCTTTTGATTATACAAAAGTTCAACAAAAACAATAAACTCCACAAATCAATCCTCCCAATTTAAAATTTGAACTTATAAAAATATAAGCAATCCACAAAAAGCAGCAGCGCCATAATAACAAAAAGAGTATATACCTGAATCTCCCTAAGAGATTCAACACGCTTCCTGACGACAGGCGATAGAGTCTCCAGAATATCAGAATGCTGTCCAGCAAGACTCTGATCTTACTCTGCACACAAACTCAGTCCAGCAAAAATCAAATACCAATGAAAGAATCCAATACCCAAGCAAACAAAACAAAAATTGTATTCCAGCGAGGCAAACAGAAGAATCGTTATCCTTAAAAACCTTACAAAGAGTAAACAAATTCGATTTGAGGAAGTGCAAAACAGTTAAGGATACCTTGAGAGCACTGACTAGATCGGCGCGATTGTCTTCGTTGAGTGCTGCACAGAAAAACCAAAGGAAGTGAGGAAAATTAAAATTGAAAAGGAAGATTGAGAAAAAGAGAGAGGAAGGAGAAAGAACCTGAAGTGAGATCGGTCATGGTGATGTTCTGGTTGTTGTTGGACATTGAGAAGAGAAGAAGGTTGAAGAGGAAAAGAGGGAAAAGAGGGAAAAGAGGAAGAGAACTAAAACCCTAGAAAGAGGGAATGAAGCAGGGTTTGACGAATCCTCTTCTCACACTCTTTTTAAACAACACTCCTCCTTACCCTCTCACCCTACTACTGTTACTATTTACTACTACTATTTTATTTTCATAATTAAATAATTCAATATGCTCAAAATATAAGAAAATATTTCTTTGACACCGGAAAAGTAAAATATATATACTTAAAAAATCATTATAATGATATTTTAAATTAAAAATAAATAAAATGTTAATTTATGTATTTTACTGTATATGGTGTTAACATATTATCCCAGAAATATATTCTATGAAATCAAAAAAATTCACCAATATACCATTTTTTAAAAGGAAAAATTATCTAATTACACTATTTTTTAAATAAATTTACGCAACTACTTTTTTAGGTTGGACTTTGGGTTCTGAGATCGAATTTTGAATCTCCATTTGGGTATTCTTTTGCTCGAAACTTGTCAGAATTTGGCTTTATAGGGCTCGAATTTCTATATATAAATAGAAAAATAAATATGAATATTACGAGTATAAATA
>Ga0123341_1004385_pt1 | contig 12390 bp, 10 predicted proteins | sample Turbeapinknodule_FD_89959 | JGI IMG/M metagenome (GOLD analysis project Ga0123341, IMG submission 89959) | Root nodule microbial communities of legume samples collected from Mexico - Turtle bean Mexico pink nodule | ecosystem: Host-associated > Plants > Roots > Nodule | place: Mexico: Nepantla... | reverse complement strand
TTTTTTGTATTTCGAATTTTTTTTCCAAAAACTAAATTTTCACTTTTGAATTTCAAATTTTTAAATCCAAAATAAAGGATAATTTTGAAAAATTTAAAAGATGATAGAATGTAGATTGAAATTATGTGTCAAAGATAAGATCTTAGTGGTCCCTGTAGCATTTGTAGACTGGAAATCCAGTCTCCATAACCTATACTCTTCCCAATCCTCTCACATTTACTCGAAGTAACAGTGTTTTGTGATCATTAATGTGTAGAGTGATAACTTAAGTTGCCTTACAACTTTGGTGAAATGATTTAAAGGAAGGATTAAAAGTATCTTTACATGCTTGCGGTTTGGTTTATGCACAAAACATCAAACAAAAGGAAAACTCCTTGAGACTTGTAAAAGTGACTTCATAGAGTGAATATTTAAATTAGACCTTGAAATGGTATAAAAAGATACATTGCATTCATGATAGAAAAAAAAAATTCTACTTTACTCTCTGCTGTTGATTTGCACTAAAAAATATATTAAACCGAATGACAGTTTGCAAAATTAAGAACTAACAAGAAATTTAAATTTTTGAAGAGAATTAAAAAATCCACCTGTGTGAAGACTAATTTAAGAGTTTATTGAACTTAAGCTGGATAAATTATAGACCAAAATGGAGAAAGAATCTTGGATCTTAATTTAACATCAGCTTCGTTAGATCTACAACAGGATATACAGCCAGTAATAGGCAAACCTCAATTTCCCCGTTTCTGCTAAAGAAACTTTCCAGCTAAAGAGCATACAAAATTTACATTCGTTCGTGTTGAGCATACAACATATGTCTTCATCTCCAGTACTGCCTATGCTTATATGATTTTACTTTTGATGAAGGATACCTATCAAAATCATATCCACTCAAAGTTTGTTTCTTTGGGAAGAACCAAAGCAATGAGGCAATCTGAGGGATCAGGGGCAATAGAAAGCAGAGAGCAGGTTTCAAGTGAGTGGGGGAGAATGAATAGCAGCCTTGCCCATATGGATTTTGAAGCTGGGATTTTAATAACCCCAGCACAGTCCCTCTGCTTTAAGTATGATACGAAATCCTGAAACTGGTTGAGACTAAGGGTCAACAAGAGGAATGGGAATGTTACGGGACAAAACACAAGATCCAATTCTCACTAGTAAATACACGTGAGCAAATTTACGTAAAATATAACATCAATGATTAATAATGTTAAGAGGATTTAAAAAATAGAGCACCATAAAGGTTATTTAATAGCAGAATAAGATTATATTAAGTACATCTCAGCAAGGAGTTAAAAGTTGGTCAATTATTCCTTGCCAGAATTACGCAGACATTAGTCAAAGGATTCGGAACATAAGTACTAGAAATTGTGAGATAATTTAGTTGCTCCTGGAAGTACCAGTAACAAGATGGACAGGTAAACTAAACCCACCAAAGATTCAGTGAACGGTTATGAGAGAGACAACATCTTGAAATCAGATATAAATGAGGAAAAGGAAACATACCCTTCTGTGATCACTAGTGGAAGATGGGATCAGACGGCACACTTCCCTCTGCACCAGAAATCAATACCATAAAGTCAGATTCTGGGAATGACAGTGATGCACACAACCTCAACAATAACAAAGCCTTATCCACTAGGTAAGGTCGGCTACATGGATTACACAACACCATTCAGTTTGGTTATGCATCAGAAACAACCTCAATCAAATACTTTAAACAATATTGAATACTTGTACACATATTATACAACTGTCTTGGTATCAGAACTATGTCTCGTTTACAAACCTCTAATGTATGTTTTTCTTAAAGTAGCTAATGAATATGAATCAAGACCGTAACGTGAAAATTTTAAATTTGGCTAGGATTAGGCCTTTTCAAGAAATTTTTTGAGGTAAAAATCCGGCGATAATGTGGCGATGGCAGATCAATATAATATCAACCATACTAGGAGAAATACAGAAAAAAAAATTAATAAAATATCATTAATACATTATGTATAATATATAATTATAATTATTATATCATGTCATATTTGTATCTTGACTTTTAAAATTGTCATATTTAAGTATCATCACATCATATTGTGCCTAATACTTGTTTCTGTACCCATATGACATAGCAAGACAACTCTCGTACATCTCAAGGCCAGAGAAGAGCACGTAAAATGAAAGACGGTCATTTGGGTACTATTACTGATTCACTGCTACATCGATCCTAGGTATAAATCCCTTAAAGTTTTAAATGAAAGTTGAACTGGCAAAATATACCTCTCAACCTTCAGTAGCACACTTTTTTTGTGGGTGTTTTTCATGCAATCCAGTGGTTTCAGACAAGTAGTGCCAAAGGAAGATGTCATATCCTTAATAAGAGGAAAGGACGACAACACAAGAGACTGACTACTCTTCCCCTGAAGTTGAGGACTAGTCTAGACGGACTACATAGACATGCCTTTTTGGGTGATAACTGTTGATATCCCACATCAACTATATACATAGCCTAAGTAGAGCTTGTAAAGGCTTGGGTAATTCTTATCCCATGGGCTAGCTTTTGGAATTGAATTAGGTCCAACAAAAATCCAAGATGGTAAGGTAACACACCATAGGTACTACTCACTGCTGAATCACATTGAACAGGAGTGGAACAGAGTTCACCAATAAGCATTCACTCGTTTGTTCACTAATCTGATCAAGTTGTATCACTACCATTGATCCAATACTGGACCATCCTAACCTCTCCAAAATCTGCCAGGCCTGCAGCTTTCTCAGTGCAATATAAAAAGAAAATCAATCCTAACTAGACCCATGACTTTCATAGTTCTTTAACCCCAAAAATTCAACGTTCCATATGTACAATCCTGGGAGAAGTCAGTGTTGAGATCCCTATAGATATCATGACAGTAGCGCTAAAAGATTTGAAAACAATCCCCATTTCAAGAACTAACTATTTGGATTGAGTTAGGTTTAGGCCCAGAAATAAAACATCCCCAAGATTAGAAGATTTGATACCAACTTGAAAAAGGTGGGTGAATTTTATTTCTAATTCAGTAATTTACATAGGTTGATTAGACTATGTCCAACATTAAAATTGGTCCTGATTATGGAAAAAAAGAAGATAATTCTACCATGCAACAGGCTCTTGTTAGTCAAATTGTAGACAGGAAGCCAGACATGTTACAGAGCAGCAGATAAGATTGGCAGGCAAACTAGAAATTACAAGGAAGGCAAGATGGAGATCAAAGCATGCTGACTATGTTTGTGCATGCTATAGGATCTTGAGCAATGTAAACCCAAGAATATAATCAAAGAATGCATCTAATTTAATAGCCTAAAAACAAAACATCAATTAACAAATTACACTCATTCTTGACAAATGAGCGTGAGAAGCTTGGAGAAGGGGAGCAGCCAAAGGATGCTGGAAAACTCACTCTATGAGATGGAGTAGCAGCAAATGTTGATTTTACATGTCGAAGATCTGTGCGTTTTGTCATGTCTAATTTTGTGGGCCACCTGCAACAAAGAAAAGCAATCTGAATGAACATCCATTAGAAGAAAACAATATTGACCAATAACGAAGCTACAATTAGTGTCTTACTCAGCAGGCTCAGGTATGGCATTTGAATATCGGCAAATATTTGAATCTGCCTTGCATGCATTAATTGTGCAGTAACTGACCCCACTTTTACATAGATTCCCCTGCCATTGATACTGCAAAGACTGCTCTGAACATTCCATATTGACTGGTTCTTGGACAGGCAGTGGCGGAGGAGGAGGGGGAGGAGGAGAACTAGGCAGTGGAGGAACCAAAGGAGGCTGAACCTGGGGTAAAGGTGGTGGAGAAGGAGGTAGTGGAGGTGGCATTTCAGGCTGAAGAGGTGGCAAGGATGATAAAGGTGGTGGTACAATTGATGGAGGCACCTGCTGGTTATAAGGATGCATTGGAGTTCCTTGTATCTGAGCAAGTGGAGTCACTGAAGCAGGAATAAATGGACTTACAACAGCATTACCATGAAAATTATTTGGCATTACTCCTGTGTTGAATTGGCTGACAGGTAAATGATTATTTATTCCCCGATGATCCCATGGACCATTTGGAGGAGCATAAACAGGGCGAACAAAAGTAGATGACTGAATTTGCTGCAGTGGTGGGATGGAAGGTGCATGCGCTCCAGAGTGTGAATGTGGAACATTACCTGGGGTAGAAGATTGAAAATTTCAGAAACAGGCACAATTGTTCACCAGAAAGCACCATATGCACCTAAGTTATTTGATTGTAATTCCATAACCAAGAAAAAACTGTCCTCATAGACAAATAGAATTCATAGAACACTACCTCCTTGATGAGGATCCTGTGACAAATTATCATAACCATCAGGTTTCCTTGCTCCAACCTCTGACATCTCCCTAGAACCAGGAAAGTGCCAGTTTGAATGAGGCAGAGGTGCACTCTGCATTCCACTGGTATGATTTTCAGAAATTATTCTGGGGGATACAAGCTCCATAGAATTCATCTCTGGTTTAACTGAAAATGATACAGTGTTCTGATGTCCAGGTTTGCTGTATAGAGCGGGGAGAACAGTAACTAAGTTAGAGAACACTAATGAATTATTCTGAGGACTTACTAAGAGACAATCTAAAAGCTGTTGCACTTGGAAGAAATAACAATTCTTAGCCAACACAATAATGAATTCAAGATCAATAGACAATGGTGTAAAGTAAAATTAATTTACATCAATGGAGAAGTGATGTGGATTATGTTATTAGTTTCTGCTATTTATTCAGGGTTTTAAATTTCATAATTAGGAATTTTTATTTGGATTTTTTTTTAAAATTTTGTTTATAAATTTTATTCTATTTTTTATCATCTTATTTTAGCTTAAATTAGGAATAGTTTTCGGGGGTATTTCGCATGATTGGTCTATAAAAAATAAGTTTAGTCTAAATATTTTATGTTCTTGATAATATATGAAAATGAGATTCTCATTTTAGCGAGATATATGATGATTTGGTGAGAGGAGTATACCACCCAGACCAGTACACTTTGATAACAATGGCCTGATTTTGATAACATTGTCACACTCCCTCTATGTCTCAGCTTTTGTGTTCTTCCAAACTAGTGCATTTTGAGATTTACTCAGATTCAATGTTGAGACTGATATGTCCCGGTGTCCCTAACAGTGGTGCTACACCAGAGAGACAAACAGGGTGGGAAAAGCTTGGACTGCATCTAACACCAGTTTTCATAATTTTGGTTTTCTTTTTCAGGAGAACTAACAGTAACAACATCATTGTGTCCCATCCCCATCCTATGAGGAAATGAAATTTCACCAGACAAGCTGCACACACTTGCCGAAGCAATTGTTAGCTTGACATGCACCACCCAGCATCCTGGGTGCCATCCCATCTAGTGCTCCCATGCACCCATTTGAGATTGTCCGTAATAATATTTTTGGAATGCATATATTAGGCAATTTACTATTGAATAGTAAGCTGCAGTTTTCAAAAACAACTCACTCATTAAGCTTACACTGTCAGGCAAAGGCTCTATTAGTTTTTATATCACCAAAACACTATTTCCCAGATTAGTCCTTTTGGCTTGAAGCTTTAACATGCATAGCATTTAGAAAAACTTGACAATGAAGATCAACCCCCTAAACACTTGATCACAAAGGTTGTGATATCATGCCAAGGGCCACCTTTCATCTCTCCTAAAAGCCGATGTTGTTCAGTTAGGTCTCAAGATAAAAAACAGTAAGGATCATTTCACCAAATTTTATATCAATGGGGAAATTATCCGTGTTAATTCAATATTTTGTATTATTATCATTTGGAAACTCTTAAAACAGTGAGTTAGTTGTAACGAGAAATAAATCACTATCTTTACTCAATATGGAATTTCACATGTAAAATTCATAAAATAGATTTAAGACAGCAAGACAATCTAAACATGCTACTTTACGGTTTTACATTGTTTTTCGATAGAAGAATGGGCTTAGTAATTAGCAACAACATCGTGTCATATTTAGTATATTTTATTTTACACTAGAGTCAAATAACACTAGCTAAAAATCAATTTGCTACTTTCAGTGTATATATACTATGTATTATCTAATGAACAAATCAAACTGAAAATTCAATTAAAATAATTAAGAAAAAGAGAACCATGTGTTCAAATGCAGATCCTTTTTGGTGCCTTTTGTTTGGATTAAAGAGAGAATGAGAAGACATTGAAGTTTGGGGCATATGCTTCCAAATGGGAAAATCATCAAAAATATTCGTGTGTGTGTATGTACATTATAAAAATTCATCTAGTATACCTGAATTCTATCTGGAAGAACAATCCTGGACAACAACGGAGATTCTTTAGAGCAGAAACTGCTCCTTCAATATTACTGCATTCGACAAACCAACTACATCCCATCTGCGTGCTTGCTTGTGTCAACTGGACAATGGATCCAGCATTCCCAATGGCTAGATTGCAAATGGCCATTAACTCATCATCTGAAAGGAACATAGAACTACTACAATGTGGAATAGTTATGCACAGAGTGCTGGATGGCACAATATCTTCCTCACGCATGGAAGGAAAATTATTGCCAGTCATGTAATTATCATTGAGACCTAGGTTTTGATTAATATTGTACTTTGAGCACAATGAAGCAAGTAAGGTGGACAGGTGAGACATCACCGTTCGACTGCTATAAGCGGGGCTCCCTGGTAGAGTTCGAGCATGTGGTGATCCAGCAGAGTTATTAACTTGAAGATCAAGATGGGAAGGGGGAGGGGGAGGGGGTGGGGCAGGTACAGGTCTTGCACCATCCATATAAGCATGCCCAATTCCAACATTACCTGTTCCTGGAGCTGGACCAAAATGCTGGTTGTAGTTACTTCTTTCTCTTCGCATTTGTCTCAGATGCAACATGACAGCTGTAGCTTCTTCAGGCGTTTCAAATTCCATTAGTAATGCAAACTCACAGCTAAGATCAATGAATGCAAGAGGACCCTTGTGGATCATTTTTCTTGTTTCATGCATGACCTCATCCTTGGCCCATTGACTAGGAATATTTCCAACATAAATATGAGAACTAGAGCCAACTGCAACACCACTCATTGCACCCCTAGTTCCAAGTCCTACATCCATGAATTTTACACGGCAAGGAAAACATCCAGGTAAACAGTGTCGAGTTTTTATTGCATCAATGATCCTTCTGTATTCAACCAAGGCAAAACCTTTAACTGGGAAGAAAATAAATTTTTCAATAGGACCAAATCTTTCTAGGTGAAACCTAATATGACTTTCGGGCACATCAGGGCCCACATAACCTATCCATAGCAGCCTAGAAGCAGAGACAATATCCATGGCAGCAGGATCCCCATCACAGCACCACACAATTTGACATTTTGTTGAAGCAGTTGGTGACATAAAATGATGATTAGGAGATGCCAAAGAATTACTAACAGATCCACTAGACGATCTCAATGGAGGTGAACTGAAATTCATGCTTGAGACTTGATTTTTCTCTACATTCAGGAAATCATTTCTACCATCAAATGAATTACTCCTAAAATTCCCCGGTGTTCTAACTGCAGGTGAGAATATTTGATGGCTTACTGAGTCCCTAGGTGTGGAACATTTAACATTTGGCATATTTCCTTCTTCCCCGACCCCAATGCTAATGGGCTTTGAGACTCCATTATCATAATGCAAACCCACTTTTAACGCTGGACTATTGTCAAGAGAAACTGCAGAGCTATGAGCCATCACATATTTATCAGAAACCTTATCAGTAAAACCATCAGTAGAACCAACATAAACTCTCAAATTGCCTCCTTTTCCAGATGATTCAGCAATGCTTTCATGTTCCTCGGAGCTTCTAGGCACCATGTACTTCCTACTATTCATGTAAATTGAAGATTCGGATTTATCTTCATCACTATCTGCTTGACAGTCTTCCAAATCTGTTTGTTGAGGAAACATTCCAAGAATTCCTTGCAGTACTGACATAATTTCCAGTGATGCATTTGGGAGCAAGTCAAGTAACTTCTTACATCTACACAACATCCATTTCCGGAGTGGGGGATTCCTGTCAAGAACCTGCATACAGAATGGCCGAAAAAGGCTTCTTAGTTAGAAGCTATTAGAACAAAATTCCTAACAAGCAAAAATTAAGCAAAAAGCACCAAGTTTAACAAGCATTCTTCAGTGTCACCAGCAATTAATATGCTAATAATTTTTAACAAAATATCAACCTAAAAGCATAAAGCTCAATCATGGAACTCAAAATAAAATTCAAAAGAGAAAATCATATCATATCATGTCTTTACAATAAAAACCTATGTATGAAATCTTTTTTCTATGACAAACAAGGAATTAATGAGCAATAACAAATAGTAAATTACAACATCTTAAATTTCTAACAAATTGACGAGAATTTGATACAAATTAGAAACTTTTTATGTGTTTCACATCTGAATGTGGATGCCATAATAGTGTTATATAGTATTACATCATACAAATAAAACAAGGAAAGAGAGAGAGACTAGAGAGAACCGACATAACCACAATAAAAGTAAATATGGTTAAATTAACAATATCATCCTACACATGACACATTTATCACTTTAGTCCCTATATATGATTAAACCTTACAACTTACTACTAAATTGAAAAAGAATGTTCACAAAAAGGTTCCTGCCATTTGTGATTTATATAACAGTCAGTTTTGGTCCCTGTACTTGACAGCATCATAAGAATAGAGCAATAATAAAGTAAAGAATAGATGTAAAGACTATCTATGTAAATTGTTAGAATAGCTGTATTACGGTACAAAAATATAAAACATACTAGGTATAAATGATGATATCCACACAAGATTAAAATTATAAAGTATTACCCGTATAAGTAAGCAGCTCTTGCCAACAGATGAATCACCACCAGAAACATAGTTGCCTTCCGTCACAACTTCCTCACCAGCCTCATCATCTCTGATTCCAGACCCAGTAGAATCCGTACAAGACTTAGGTCCACTAATTGTGTTATCCAAAAGGTGAACTGTTTTATCATCATCAAACAAGCTAGTCACCAGGCTCAAAAAATGCTGTCCTTCATTGTTAGTTCCCTCTTTTGTGGCAGAACCTAAGAGATCCAAACAAGCTGCAAGCAAATCTTTTGGACACGAGAAAAGAATCCAAAGTAGACATAATACTCGAAACTTGGACAGTTTAGTCAATGGAGATTCATCCTCCTCTAAAATTTTCTGTTTCAACTCAGAAAAGACCTCGGGGTTATCTTGCATATTCAGGAAACTCTTGTCGACCATCTGTAAGATATCCTTTCCTTCAAATAAGGCTATAAAAGAGGTGAGCACATTCTGAAAAACTGCTGAGCAAATTCCTTTAATTACAGCAGACGTTGGTGCCACCGATGAACCAACACAGCAGACATCAGCAAGGCCACAAATACAAGCTCTAGCAGTTTCAAATGCAATACCACTGGAATCCTCTCCTCTACTAATCAATGCCAAACTAAAGTTGTGCATATTAATAACAACTTTAGCTGCCGCTTCCAAGGCTGTTGGACAGTGACATGCATACCGAGGAATAAGATTGGCCACAAGTCTTTGAACACTCATACAACCTGTCACAATACAGAAGCTTCACCTTGGGAAACAGAATGAATCTATTCCTTCAAATTCTTGGCAAAAGGTATAGTTCACTAGCAAATTAAGCACTTAATCGGGCAATAAAATCAATGAGGTAGAGACACAGCTATTTTAGGTGAAATTGAAACCCAAGTCTCTTGTGCTTTCAGCAACTACCTTGGCCTAACAGAGGGAGATCCCCAAATCCTAGATACTTTACGACAAAAAGCAACACATCACTGCAGACACTGAAGTAGCTGAATGATGTTAATATAGCAGAAGTGGGGTATTAAGCATTTTTTTCTCCATTTAATGGTTCCAAGTATGACACTGACCGATGTAGCAAAGTTCCAGTAACAATTTTTTTGTTTTCAAAAAATTGAAATCTGAAAGAAAGGCACACACACATGGGTAAAGCAGGGGATTTTTTGGGTCCAATTTTATTAAAAAGTGATCAAATTGATGCATAATAGAAGCAAGCACTAATATTTGACATATGGAAAAATCACTATTGCCAAAGTATTTACACTCAAAAATCCAAACAGAAGCAAATTTACTATTATAATGACTTCATTTTTAATATGGTCATGGCCAGTAACCTGACTTGAACATTAATGCTGTGACCAAACAGGAATTTTTCAAGGGATTATAAAGTGGAAAGGGAGATACCTCTTATCACACTTTTTACTAATAGTCTGTCAAATTTATTTCTTCATCAAAAATTCCTCACCTTGTTAGTGTGGCCAGTGGATCCAAAGTTGTGTCTCAAGAAATTGGTCATGTTCCTTTATCTCCTTGTTAAACCTTAGTTTTGTCTTTGTAGACTCTACATCGTCCTTATAATTTAATCTCACTAAGCCAATTAACATATTCTTTAAATTGTTTTGTAAACTCTGATGTCAATTCATTTCTCATACAGGAACATGGTACGGGTTATCAAATTGGCGAAGGACAAAAATCATGGTACGTGTTTTCATTGAAGGGAATATTGTTTCTTGGAAGAGCATGATTACCCAATCCAATGTAGAAGTTGAATATAGATTTATGGCTTTGGCCACTTGTGAAATTGTGTGGATTAAGCAACTCCTTCAAGTATTGAAATTTTGAGAAATTCAGCATATGAAATTGTATTGTGGTAATCAAACAATTTTTCATATTGCCTCCAATCCGGTGCTTCATGAAATAACTAAACACATAGATATCAATTGTCATTTTGTCACAGAGAAGTTGTTATACAAGAAACTTAATATTGGATTTATCAGCTCTAATGACCAACTTACAAACATTCTTGTTAAATATTTAAGAGGGTCCAGAATTTAGTTTATATGTTCCAAGCTTGGTGCATACAATTTATATGCACCAACTTGAGGGGAAGTGTTAAAATTCTTATTATTATTTAATTGTACAACTTTCATAAAGTTGTTTTATGGGTGTATGTAAGTAGCCTAAGGATTGAGTTCTAGGTTGTATCTATTCCTTGCATTGTACACTTCTCATCTATATATATAAAATACATCAGCTGAGAACAATAACTCACTAATTTTTATCAACTCTAAATTCAAGTGAATAAATTCTGAGTTCTTTCCCCATACTTCAGAAAGAGGATTCTTGTAGGCATGGTCTAGACTTCTTTTGTGTGATTTAAGGATCAATTGGAAAACATCTTGACCAAGTCCTCAACATGTACTAGGATAGTTTACATATGTTACAAACTGGATGCATGCAATCTGTATATGCACAACCTTAAGGAAGAGTGTCGATTATTGTCAATCATATGATTGATATTGTAGATTCTTTCTCCATTTTGTAGTTTCCTCATTTAGGAGATTAAGTATCATAGGAAAGTATTATAATATCTCTTAAACTTAGGGATTTATTTCCTCTTGTTTCTTTTGTACCTAGTATCTGTCTACCACAAAGAGCATTGCTCAATCAATCAATTCGATACAAAGTAGTCAATATTTTTCAGTCTAAGAGAATCGACATTTTTCACCATGCGTCAGGAATTTCATGTTTCAGAGAACATTCGAAACGAATTGAAACCACGAGCAGCTCGGAAACAAACAAGGAAATTAGTCATTTAATTTCATATTGCCCGAAACATTGGGCAAACCTAAGTAACATCAAACCAGATGAAGTTTATGCACTAGATTCCTAACGGATTCTATAGAAACGCTCCTCTCCAGCAATATCACATTCCAATCACAATCAAACAATTGACGACAGTTAAACAATAGTAAGAACCGCTAGTTAATGAGCTAAGAGCGAGAGAAAGAGGTTCACCTCTGGAAGAAGTTATGAGCGCGAGATAACTCTTTTCAAGGTCTACCATAGAGGAAGGAGCGTCTTTGTTAAGCAAGCAACGTTGAATCCGCTTGTAACCTTCGAAGACGCTTCGAATTTCGTCCTTGTTCCGCCGCTTCGCGAGAATCTCCTCCTGAGACGGCGGGGGTAGGGTTTGCGGAGAGGGAGGGGTTGGTTCGGTTGCCGGCGGTGGTGGTGACGGAGGCGAAGACGGTGGCGGTTCTAGTAAAGGCTCGTAAAGCTTTCGCTTCTTTGGAGGCTGCTCCACCGAGGCCATGGCGAGTGACGGCAGGACTTGACTCACGACGCAGTTGCACGAGTCCCGTGTGTTCTCCACGCATTTCATTTATTTACTGTAATGAAATTACTTAAGCTAATGTTTTGATTCAACGATTACAAAATAATAAAGTGGAATGGTTTCCAATCTAACATGCATTCTATATTTTGT
>Ga0123341_1004382_pt1 | contig 12391 bp, 11 predicted proteins | sample Turbeapinknodule_FD_89959 | JGI IMG/M metagenome (GOLD analysis project Ga0123341, IMG submission 89959) | Root nodule microbial communities of legume samples collected from Mexico - Turtle bean Mexico pink nodule | ecosystem: Host-associated > Plants > Roots > Nodule | place: Mexico: Nepantla... | reverse complement strand
TCATAGAGCCGACCAATACAATATCTATATATTATATTTTGTTTTGATATTTTTAACATAATTTTACTTAATAGTTGAGATTATTGATACTTTAAATATAATTTATTTTTTTATATTATTTAAAAATTAATATAAAGACACTTTAAACAAACATTTTTTTCTTAATCTACCCATATATCTATATGTATTTATAAATATAATAATTCATCTTAATAATATTATCTAATATTATTTTATTACAATTTTTATTACTATATTGAGAAATGTAGCCACACATTTAAATATATTTTATTTCACACTTCTATATTTTTTTTATTTAGTTAAGGAATTAAATTATGTTAATAATATATATAGTTGTAAAATAAATAACATGTCATGATAATATATAACAGTTTATTATGATTTGTTGAAGATATATAGTTGTTTATTTAATAAAAATCTATTCGAATTAGTTTTTGCATGGGTATCGTATCTCATTCTTCCTATTATGAGATATGATAATATATATAATATGATCAACTAATATATCACACTAACAAAGATTCGACTTTTTTTCATCTAAGCAAGTTTTTACCATTTATCTATGATTTCTAAAATTGGAATAATTATCTCCAATAAAAAAAATAATCTATACAGTAAAAAAAACATTACCTACCATATTTACATTTTATAATATTAATAAAAGTATTTTTTTTTCTCTTCACTATCTTTTCAATATATATCGAATCTTATTATCTTATCTTTTAATTAATTATTTTTCAAATATTTACCTGCAATGAAAAACATTTATATAATAAAATAATAAAAAAGTCTAAAATTAAATTCTAGGGTTCGTTATTTTCTCTGTGATAACCTAACACCACCTTAAATTCTGCACCTCTTTCCTCCGCCGCTCTTCTACCGGTCAACCTTCCGCCGCTCTTCTACCGATCAACCTTCCGCCGCTCTTCTACCGATCAACCTTCCGCTGCTCTTCTACCGGTCAACCTTCCGCTTCTCTTCTCTGTTGATTCACGGGGTGAGTATTTGGAACAATGAAGGTGAAGAAGACCAAAAGAGAGTCGCATACTGGGGAAAAAAAGAAGAAAAGGAACAGGGAACAAAATGCTGAAGTTGAGATACATGCTACTGTGGAGGGCGTTGAAGGTAACTGTGCTTTGTTTTCATAATCATCACCCTTTCGTTTGGCTGTTTCTGATGTAAAGTGTTTGTTTCAGTGAATAATGAAATATATGTTAGTGACTCAAAGAAGGAGAAAGCTTCTATCATTAAAAAAAGGAAGAACAAGGACAAAAGCCTAGTTAGGAAACGAAAACCAAAGGGTGAAGAAGTTGATTTGGAAGAGCAAAGTGGTGAGTTGGAAGTTATGTATGTGGTGTGCCAAAATGTGAACTAGAATATATTTTATTTTCAATTGTTGTAGAACTGTTGCTCATACTTCTCTGATATTATATTATGTCGATTTTCATTTGCTGGCATTGTTTCTCCCTGTTCTGGCATTTAGTATAGAGATCTTTTCGTAAAAATTAAGTTAAATATGGCCATGTTCAACATATTTGTTCAAATGTAACAGATGGAGTAGTAGACAAGTGTCATTCTAGTGCTGAGGAGATCCAAGACTTCGGTGGTCATAGAGATTTGGATACTGGGGCAGTTGTTAAATCATGTAAGAAAATACATTTCTTGTTTAATTTGTTTTTTTTTAACTTTGGAATGTAATGTAATGTTTGAATTTATGCATTGGTTTACCCTCATGAATTTTTTTTATCTTGTAGGTAGGTCAAAGAAAGATAAGAAAAAAAGGAAAAAGGAGGTTCAAAATTCCCTGGAAAAGGGAGAAGGGTACAACAATCAGAAGGAAGTTTATATTATTTCCTCTGCAGATGATGATTGCTCAAAAGGAATGAAAAGTATGAATTGTTAGTATTAAGCGCATTTCTTTTTGTTTGATTTAGAACTCCAAACAGTAGACATCCATAACTTTTATTTATGTTATATACATATAGGATGATGGGCATATATTTTGTAATACCAAAAATTGTGTCATAGTTACTGCATTACGTTGCAAGTCTATTTAAATGTATTTTGGCTCTATTTACAATAGTAATTGATTGCCATATTTAAGGAATTTTATGCTAATTTTCATGTATATCTCTCATCATCTGCCATCATCCACCAGTACTACCTTCTATGTTTAGAGATATCTTTTAACTTTATTCTTTCAATCTGTTGACGGAATTGATTGTGATGCACCTTGTATGTTGTCCATATTTGTTACCAATTACTATTAATGATTATACCTAGTATAGTTTCTTACTGGGGAGTTCTGAAACTACAGAATGGATCATGGAATACCATCAAAGCAGACCAGGATTGGAAGTATTGCAACGTCAAATTGATGACTTTATAACTGCTCATGAAGAAAAACTGGAAGAGGTAAATGTTTTGACAAACATGCATGAAATGATAACAGTTGATTAGACGCATTTGTCACTGGTTCATAAGATGGACCTTTTTCTTCAGCCAAATTATTATTGGCACGTAGCAATTTGGATGCTCATGTTACATAACACCATTACTTCAAATTTAGTTTAATTTATACTGTTTATGGCAAAATGGAAGTGCCAGTGAACCTTTTCCTTTGGGCATAGTTATCTTGGCATGATTTTGTTTATATAGTATATTATTGATGTTGGCTGATATCTTATTCAATTGGAGCTTCATTTCCATGGCTTTGAAAAATAACTAATAAGTCCTTCATTACTAAAAGTGGGCTTTAATACATGAATCCCAGTTATAGTTGTCTCATTTTTTAGAGTTGTGTTACCCCTACAAGTGTTGCGCATTAGGTGATGCTTCCACTTGATGAAGCTTGTATATTCTGAGAATGGTATTTGGTCCTAGAAGGATATTACAATAGTGTCCTAGATGAATTTAGGTAGTTCTCTGATCTTGCAAATTCAAAGGCATATGAAGGATTAGAAGTTCATTTTCGTTTTGTTTTGATGTTGACTTTTTGGAGTGTACCATTTGGATGATTTCTTTCTTTGTCTCTTATCCGTTGCAACTTTTGAGGTTACTTTTTTCTAGCATTGGCTGCATAAATGGTATGGCTTTCTGCGTACATGTGTGCAATATTATTTTTGAGGAGAGAAAGATGCAATTCATGAACAAAGAAAGAAATTAATTCACAATTGAAATGATAGCATTGATGTGGCATGAGTGATCCCTTATTTTTTGTCTTTATTTTTGTTTTAGATGTAAAGATCTATTTATTATTGCAGGAAAGAAAAGAAAAAGAGGCCCTTGTTGGAGAAGGGGGGTGGACAGTTGTTGTACACCATAAAGGTAGAAAGAAAACTACTGATTCTGAAACTGGAATTGCAGTGGGTTCGGTTGCTCAAGCAGCTGTGGAGAATAAAATGACCAAGAAGAAACGTAAAGAAGTTGGTCTAGATTTCTACCGATTTCAAAAAAGAGAAGCCCAGAGAAATGGTATTATTTTTTTTTTTACAACTTATCTTGTCAGTAACCTAAAGTCTATGCATGAAAACACTAGCAAATCCTGGATGGTTCATGAATGGATGTCTTGTTGCTGTGGGCTGGACTCACTTAAGGAATTATATGATTTTATGTTGAGGTCCCATGCTTTATACCATACATTGTATCATTCATAACTGCTGTTTTGTTCGAGATTTTAAACCCATTTTCTGCCAAGTTAAGATTTTATTCACAAATGACTGTCAGGAAAGAATATTTCTGGGCATTCATGAAATGGATCTCATGTTGCTATTGGTTGGAACTGCTTGAGGAATTATATGATTTTATGTAAATGAATGTATCATGCTCTAGTTGATGGAAATCAAAACTTAGTAACTCTCTAAAATAGATTTTTGTTATTATTGGTAGTCAGACTGAGATAAACCCTTTTTGTTTTTGTTTGCAGAGATCATGACACTGCAGAGCAAATTTGAGGATGATAAAAAACGTCTGCAGCAGATGAGAGCTGCCAGGAAATTTAGGCCCTATTAACCAATGTTTTAGCATAGTACAAGGTTCACAGTAGTTTTAATGGGGATCTGGGGTAATTATGAAGTCTTGAAGTTCAATTATCCTATAGCTCTCAAAATTTTTTTAAAAAAAGGTTCATTTATCGTTCCAATTTTGCGAAAGTATTTGTACATTAATGTAGGTAATGGTTATTTTATTTCAAGTTACATGACTTTGCAGTGGTGGGAATGCGACCCTTTACTTCGACTGCATTCTGGTTTTTTGGCAACATTGTTTTAAGTTTCACAATGTTTATTTAGATTATTATTTACATGCAAATTCAATATGCTAAAACTTTGAACAAACCAGTTATCTACTGTGCTTCTTGATTCATTTTCTTCACTTGAATTTGTTTGTTTTCAGTTTAACTTTTGTCTGGTAGAGATGATTATGATGTAAAGGAAGATTATATTGTTATAATTTTAGACTTTCTTGATGTTACAATTATGAAAAAAAGGGGTGTTTTATGTTTGGAGGTCCGTGAATTCTTCGGTTTTTTCAAGATGCTCGAAAAAGGATAGATAAAAAAGATGAATAATTATTATGCAGTGCCACCATACATATGACTTATGTACAGTACCTCTATAATCACTAAAAATATTTAAAAAGTCCACATAACTACGTTCATCGAAATTTTATTTCTTATTCATAAACTTGCATGAAAATAAATAAAAAATAAAATAAAATAAAATATATATATATATATATATATATACTTTTTCCTTGTCTATTTCATACAAACGTAAGTCTCTTCTATTATTCTTTATAATCTTTTTAATGTCATTTTAATGTCAATTATAAATGTACATTAAAGTGTGCATTTTTTCTTTGTTGAAATCGCGAGAAATATATATCTTAATACAAAAACCACAATAAGTGTAATGTTTTATTTAGCAAAATGAAAACAAGACGATGGGTGAAAAAAATGATAGAATTCATTAGTATTTTATTTTATTTATCTTTTTTTTATCCATTTATTTCTGCACCAGAGAATAGTTAAAATTGAAGCATAGTTTAAAATTATTGTCAATCAAACTCTTAGGCATTTACAGCATAGAAGGTGATATTGATAGGCAATTTCATTATTGCCCCTCACTTCTGCATTCTCTGTATCCAATTCATTTAATAAATCAATGTTAATATTCAACTAAACGGGTATAATAAGAAATTTAACATTAAAATTTAGAATTACACAATTAAGACGAGTATATAAATAAATATTCCGCTAAATTATTCTGTCTGTTTCCTTTCTAACCTTACTATCAGCATCAGTTTAGACAGCATACACAAAAATTGCATCAAAATCAAGTGAAGATACCAAGCCAAACCAGATAATCCACAAAACTTGGGAGAATGAGCCAAGAAGGAAACAATGAGAAACAAAAGCAAAAAAAAAAGAGTACAAAGAAACTTTCGCCAATATTCAAGTAGATTCACGGTGATTGCACCCAGAAGTAGCTTATCCAACTCGTAACCGGTTTGCTTGAAAACTTGGCGAGTGTGTTTTATAAAGCACCATCTGATGGCAGTGTGCTCTGAATATTTGAAGGCATAAGTATGTTGAATCCATCTGCTGCTGTAGAAACAATCATTCCAGGAATCTGTGCGTGCCAATGTAATTCCTTCAGGTCTTTCTGTCCCTGTTTTAATTCAAGGCAAAATAAACATGAACAGTTAATCCGAGAGTTTATTCTATCATTCAGATAAACAGAGGAGAGCATTTGGACTTACCTGGTGAATGAATAATAGTTGGGGAGGTAGATCTTCAGGAGCATTAACAAGTTCTTTTGTTTTAGCTTTAAATTCAGCTTCCTCTTCTTCATCCTTTTCTAATGAAAGGTCCCATATTCTGTGTGAAATATAATAAAACTCTTAAATCCCACATCATAATAAAATAGCAAAAAAAAGAGCAGGATGGTGCCATGAAGCTCACACGTGTGGGTTCTGGGGTAAGGGTCAAACCCAAAGGAAAAAAAACAACTAAGCATTTTACCACCAAGTGGGTTCCGTGTCAGGTATTACACGTGTGAAGATATTTATTATTTACCACTAAATCTCTCTGAATAGTATTAAAAGTTGTACTTACGTAAGCTGATTATCAGCAGATGAAACAGCCAATGAAGAGGCTTCATGTGGACTCCACTCAATGGATGTGATTGGGTGCTTGTGGTATTCAAAATGTGCTACCACAGAATCTCCTTCCTGCCCATAAATTAATGCTCTTTTCATGTCAGCTTTAATAACAACCAAAAGTAAATCAATCAAGCTGAAACAAATCAAACATCGTGAAAGTTACTTTCTAAACATAGTCCCATAATATTTCTTCACCATAATGCATCTACAATCCTTCATTGAGATGTTTGATGTGATAATAATGAAATGAAAGGCAAAAGATGGATGTGATAATGAAACAAGGGAAAAGAAAGTCAAATGACAGCTTTAAATCTAATGATGTAATATGCCCACTGGAACACAAGGAAGCTGGAGATAACATAACATGAAACACCATCGACATAAGAGAACATCACATGCACACAGTAACCTTCCTGTTATAAATGAGGCATGTTTAACATCTTTTTAAACATTATGATGGCTACCTATACCTTGAGAAGTCTGAGATCACGAATAGAAATAGTCCCATCATCACTCCCCGAGGCCAACATACAACTAGCCAACCTGCTCAGTACAATATAAAGTATTGAAGAGCGATCTGGAATGGAAGTTGATGGAACACCATAGACTTAATGTACTAATTTATACCTGTTCCATGACATGACATTCACATCAGCATTATGTGCCTTAAAAGATGCAGCTGGTGACTTCCCCAAACGGATATCCCAAATAGCAATGTTTCCATCCACAGAACAAGAAGCAAAAACGTGAGGTTCTGTAGGGCTCCACTGCAGGGATTAATTGAACATTACAGCTCTCACATTTATAAAAAAGATAAACTAGTAATGTTAGAGTGTAGTCACAAATATATTATACTAAAACTACAAGAGCAACTATTCCTTTGCATAATAGTACTCGTACTTGCAGGTCTTCAACACTAGCACTATGTCCAGTAAATGGAGCATTATCAACATTCCATGCTCCAGCAGATGTAGGCTCCCAGAGATAAATGCTATTATCGCAATCCCCTTAAAAATAAAGATCATTGTCAAGCTTCATATATCTGTGATTACAAAATATGAAGACAGAAAAAAAAATATAGATAAACTGAAAAATGTAGAACTAAAGATTACCAGATACAAGCCTTCCAGGAACAAGAAGACTCCAGTCTATAGCATAACCTTCGTCTTTGTGTTTAAATTTATACAAAGGGTCCTGATTAAAAACTGCTGCAACTCCCTGAACACCTTCTGTTTCGGTCTCAGCTAGAGCATTTAGATGAGATTTTAGGTCCCAGACCTACAAATTGTTCTCAAGTATCAAACTATATACTAAAAAGAAGGTGTGGCTTGGAACGATACTTAAATTTTCTGATTACAAGAGAAGACAGAAAATACACTCCACAGTGTTTAACCATAGCTGCTGCTAATAATTTAAGAATTTCAGAAATTTAAATATGCTACAAACAATACTTAGAACCAGTAACCAGTAGTAAACTATACCTGGAGCTAGAATATCATGTATTACAACCCAAATTATAGTCACAAAAGTGCAACAAATAATTAAACAAACTTAAGACCTTATTTGAAATATATATATATATATATAGATAGATAGATAGATAGATAGATATGTGTGTGTGAAGAAAAGCAAAAGTTTTATGATTCCATTCGTTTCAAATTTAAGGTGTGTAAAAGCATAATAATAACTAACACACTAAAGGCTAGCAACAATAATGTAATTAAATATTTTCCAAACCATTTTTTGAACACTTCGATCTCACATTATGACCTAATCCTAGAGGTCTGCCCTCCAATGTAAGAAGATATTTGATCAATTTAAAAGATTACAAGATTATTTTTTTCAAATTTTGATGTTATCTCGCATTCCTATATCGTGTCAAATGTAATGTCAAAACTCAATAAAATGACTTGGTCTATTCTTACACCATAACAGAATCTAACTTCATAACTACCAAGCTCAAAGTTTCTAGAGAATCTATGGACAGTGATCTACAAATTTTTAATTAGCCAAATAAGTATAATCTGTCATTAATCCCTTTATAATACTCTATTTACCAAACTAAATCCGACGTGATTATATTAGTCCCAACTTCAATTGAGAATTTTAGGTTTTGCAAACTCGGTAAGTTATCTTGCTCTTCACTTGTACTATCAATTATAAAAAAAAGCAGCATTAAAAATGTTGTACAACAGAAGATAATCATTTTTTAACACTCCCATCAAGCTGGAGCATATAATTGTATGCAACAAGCATGAAACATACAAACTAAATTTGAGATCCTCTCAAGGATTTAGTCAAAATATCCAAAAGTTGATCACTAGAATTGATAAATTCAATACTAATCTCCTTGGATAGCAACTTTTCTCAAATAAGATGACAATCAATCTCAATAAACTTAGTTCTTGAGTGAAAGCAATGTTTAGGGCAGTTTGATTAGCACAATATAACATCAATTGTTGAACTTCACAACAAATTTCAACTCTTCAAGTTGCTTGATCCCCACAACTTTACATGTAACTAAAGCATAGCTCAATATTTCGCTTCTACACTCCTTGGTCAACAACATTTTGTTTATTGCTTCTCCAAGAAATAAGATTTCCACCAATGGATACACAATACCAAATAGCAGAGAATTTGTCTATAGGACAACCTGCCCAATCAACATTACAATACCCAAAAACCTAACTATTTCCCTTATCCTCGTGCATATAACAACCCTAGTCTAGAGCCTTTTGATATACCTAAGAATATGTATAACAGTGTTCTAGTGATCAATGCAAAGATCGTACATGAATTGGCTAACAACTACAATGGCAAAAGAAAGATCAAGTCTTGTATTTGAGGGGTAAACCAGTTTCCGTACCCATCCATACATCTCAGAAAACTTAAAACAGAATTTATAGTGAAATGCAACTTTGAATATGCATTCAAAACCATAAAAGACTAGGACTTAAGATGCTAATCAATGTTAGCCCTAGCCACAAGTGACCTCATGAACATTTAGCGTTACACTGTCTTTATTAAAACAAAGTCAGTATGACTATGAAACAATACTTTTCCACTATATTCCAGGTTTACTTTCATTTATTTTATCACATAACATAATGAACATTGCCAAATCACATGAATTTGCCCTAATTTTTAATTCCAAAAACACAAGGAATTATATTCTTGAAATTTATGACAAATTAGAAAACCAACTGAAGGGTTTAAAAGTGTCACCTGTACATGACCAGTATCAGCCCAAGCTGCACATATATGGGGATTTTGTGGCATGGAGCGTATACGGTTGATACATCCTTGGTGTGCAACCTTCCGTAACTGCAGTTATCAAAAGCATGAAAGAGTTAGAATAATCAAATTTAAAGCAGTCAACAAGTGAAACAATAAGTACTAAAATGAAGAGAAATATACCTGCAAAATGGGACCCTTAGCAGCATCTTCATCTTCATCCTCACTATCATCATCACTGTCACTATCCTCACCATCCATTCCAGAGTCATCAGTTTCAACTTTAGACACTAGTTCCCGTCTCTTTCCAGAAATATTTGATACTTTAAAAATTCCAATAGAATTCCAAGAAGGTTTCTCTGCCTGTGGCTCGTGCATTGCCATAACATGAGTTTCTTAATCAAAAGACAAAGGAAGCAAAGCAAGTGGACCACATAACAACTAGCTGCTACGTGTAACTCTTCTTGAAATAATTACCAGTTATAATAAAGAAGGAAAAAAATTGTTTTCAAAACTCAAAAGTCCTTTAAAGGGAAATTCTCTCATATCCACACAGCCTAATATATGCTACCCCATGTGATATTGCTCATGAATAGTAACCACCTTCAATTTGATTAATGAAACAACACTGACCTGAGTCCCTGCCATGAAATAGACTGTGTGTGGGAATTCTGTTCGAACCAAGCCCAAAGAGTCATGTAGAATATCAAAGCTGTCAAAAGTCCCAAAACATATGTATAAGTAGAAACTTACTTACTAATGACAACCAAAAATAGCAGAAGATTACCGATACTAAGCAGAAAGTAAAGCAAATGCCTAATAAAGTCGGCCAATATTCTCAACTGAATTGCAATGTCAATGCAAAAAGAACTATACATAACTTATGATTTTATAATTATTAAAAACAACAATACAAGCAAAAGCAAACAGGTTAGTTTATAAAAAAAAAACTAAAGTTTTTTCTTCACTTCTGATTCAAACAGAAAAACGAACACACAACTGACTGAACAAAAAAATAAAAAGCCAGGAGAGAGACCTCAAACAGGGCCATCCAATGTGAAAGGCATGAAGAGAATTGTACGCAGAAGGATCACACTGAAGCTCTTCACCTTCCTCTAACTTATCCACCCCAGGTTGCCACACCTTCACTGGAATTTGTGGAGCCAAAGATGAAGAAGGTCCACCCTCTTTCTTTGAGCCCTGATTTTTTTCCAAAAAATTTAAACCAAAAATCAATGAAAATTGCAACAAAAAGATCATAGTGATGTGAGAATAATAAAAATTAAGTATTGAATAGAGCAGGAGATTTTACCTTGTTCTTGGCTTTCTTACGATGTTTTATGCCGCGAGTCATATTCGTTTAGGTAGGAATTGAGAAGACTGACAGAAGATGAATAAGTCAATAAAAGAATTACATAAGATCTTATTATGCCAAATTCTACAATCATAATTCACGAAGCACTCAACAATTGTTTATAACTAAATAAAGGGATAATAATCAAAGTTTTGTATTGAGGACACAAAAGCCAGAGTAGAATTAGAGTAAAGAGTACAGAATAGAGTAAACACATGGTGAAGTCAAACCGGAAGGTGAAAAGGGGACAAAATACACTCGCTAACAAAAGAACTTGTATACTCTTGTACTGCTTACACCTCATGAAAACATGAATTTGGTGTTTTCAACTTTATTTGATAATAGTAGAATGGTAAAGGAAAAATCAGAGTACTCAGTGCTATTGGATAAACAGGTGAAAGCTCGTCTAGAAATCAGAAAAATCAGCTAACTTCATTAAATCAGATTTTCCTTAAGGAAATACACAGAGCATAGATATACCACAAAAGACATTATTAAGAACTTAATTCTTTTGTGTACTGATTACATTTTTAAGCTTTAGGAGCAAAACAAAATTAGGTTCTTCTTTGTCTATGATAGTTCATACAATAAGTCATATGAAAACTGGAACAGATATGGCACAATTGAAAACAGCATTACTTAAACATTAAAAAAGTATTACTTAAGCACTAAAAAAAGTTAATATAGGTTGGTGTTAGTTCAGACTTGCGTTTACAGATGCTACGTAACGTAGCTATAGCCATTTACCTAACCAAATTTTTATGTACTTCCAAGTTCCAATCATTTAAATCGGCAAAAAATTCAACAACAATGAACATTTAAATATAATTATCTTACTAATATGGTGTTTTACGTAGGAGTCACTTGGTTTTGAGTAGTACTGAAGCGGCGAGCTTCGATGTTGGAACTGATAGTTCTGGCGGCGGCAGCGGTTCTCGTCGCTGCGTAGCTCACCGGCGTTCCTCACAGCGTCCCGGCGCTTCTGACGGTGTTGCGGTGGCGCGGCGGCACGGTGATGCTTCTAGAGGCGTCGTGGTACATGCAGTGTCAGTCACCACCCTCTTCTCTCACTCTCACGTTCCCAATTTTACTTTAAGGTTTCTCAGATGTCCAATTTTACTTTTAGGTTTTTTTGGGCTGCTGATCGCATGGCCCAATTAGAAAAAGGCTGCTACAATTAAATGAGGGTGTTTCATCCTGCACCTCTACACTTTTCTTTCTGCACCTCTACACTTTTCTTTCTTCACCCCTACATTCTTGAAAAATACCGAAATTACCTTTTACCGTTTTAAGTGTTTCCGGAATAGTAGTTCCATAAACAAAAGATATTTTCGGAATAAAAAAAATCATTATGGAACATTTTTTTGGACACATTTTTTTTTATTTTTGGATTTATAAGTCCGAAATTCATAAAACATATTTCGAAAAAAGACATTCCGAAAATATTTCAGAAAGAACAATTCAGAAGTCAATTTTAGAGGGGTAAAACAGTCTTTTGTGAAAGTGAGGGGTGCAGGAAGAAATTTGTGGAGGTGCAGGAAGAAATTGCCATTAAATGACTGCTTCTTTCCCATCTCCACTACTTACTATGTCATCCCATAAATTTTTATATTCCAAAAG
>Ga0123341_1004380_pt1 | contig 12391 bp, 4 predicted proteins | sample Turbeapinknodule_FD_89959 | JGI IMG/M metagenome (GOLD analysis project Ga0123341, IMG submission 89959) | Root nodule microbial communities of legume samples collected from Mexico - Turtle bean Mexico pink nodule | ecosystem: Host-associated > Plants > Roots > Nodule | place: Mexico: Nepantla... | reverse complement strand
TAAATATATATATATATATATATATATATATATATATTAAAAAATATTAAACAAAAATCAATTTAGACAAACAACTTTCATTATTGTTTAAACTTCAAACAATTCACAATACAACTCAACAACATTCTAGATCCTCTGGTCTGGGGTACTATTGAAAAGTTAAAACTAGCTCTCCTTACCTGAAATGTTTATCTTCAAAGCAACCTCCAAAATTTAACCAGTAATGTTACACAAAATTTGGGAACCAAAATCAAGTTATCCAAACAGAGTCAGATTTTAGTATAAGGTAAATAAAGTTGAGATGGTTACTTTTATCAACTAACGCTACCAATATTGATGGTAAAATCATCAAAAAAATAGTGAACTTTTTTTTAGAGGAAATAAAAACTTTACTTTGTTTGCAATATGATGAAATAAGATTGATTCTTAGCTCTCTACTATTAGGTGTGATAATAATAAGGTAAGAAGAGAGAAAAATTAGAAAAAAAAGAGAGAATAAGAAAAAAAAATTGTTTGTGATGTGGAGAGTTACATTACTTAATATATTATAAGTGTTTCTTATAATTATTAGTTAAAATAAGTTATAAATGTAAAATAAAAGAAACAGACATGTCGTCAATTTAATTTTTTAAAATTTTTTATTTACAAACTAGTCATTTAAATTTCATATTTCTATTTTATTTATTATATTTAAATAATTATGAAAAATGAAGTATAAAACTGATGTTTGAAATACCATTTATCATAACATTCTTCAAGTTGTGGGTATCAACAACGGTTGACCATTTGTTTTCCTTATTTTTTTTGGTGAAAATGAATTTAGTGAACTAAAAGATTAGGCACATAATACCAATGGATGATGAATAGCTTCTCCTACAAGTTATAAGACCGGATCTCTTCCTCTTACATAAGCTCACGCCTTGACTTCACGTCTTTCCACTTCTCAGTCAATTGGTATTCGTCAATTGGTTTTCTTTGACTAGACCAAGAGATCAGATGGTTGCTCTTGTCATATTCTTTGTTTGCTCCATGTATCCATGTGACTAGATACCACAACTTCTTTCTCGTTCACTATGTACTACAATTTGCAATATTCTAGAACTTTATTTAACCGCCATTCTCATTTGAGAATGAATGTTACAACTTTCTAAAGAAATATTTTATAGTCAAAAGACAAGAAAACATATTAGGTACATAAGGAAAAAAATTGTCAAGTTGCATGGCTGTCAATAATTGAATGAGGTGTTACAAAATCTATATATAAAATTATCATTTATCACCTCCCCTTTGCACACACATCTTGTTCTATATCAAATTCAAGTATGTGAGCACTTTTTTTCTTTCTTTTTCATAACCACAACCACTCATATGTATCTACGATATGAGACTCAAGCTTTTATTTTGTAAATTTCGAATATTCAAGTATGTGTGCTAATACTTTAAATTTGAAAACTTGTTTTGTTGTTTGATTCTCAGCATGCGTTTTGATTCATAAAAAAGTGGTCTCTTTTTGTTTCTTCCCTTCCTTTTTTCTAAGGTGACTTTTTTATGAGCTTTTGTTTTTTTCCTCCATTTTCTTTTATACATCAGTGAATGCAAATCAAGCACTGGTTTTGTTTTATCTTCTTCTGTTTTTCTGGTTTCTGGGATTTGATGTCCAGTTGTGCTGGGGAAAGGGGTAGGGTGTTGCCTCTCTCTCTCGCTCTTGAAAGTGCCTTATTCTATTGCTGAATGATTTAAGTCATGCATCAGCTTGAGGTGTTTCTACAATTATTGGATTCTGAAATGCTGGAGAATCTCTGGTTTGGCAATTATTTTTTTTAAGATTTGCTTATTTTATCACAAATAATGTAGTCTCCGAAATGTATATTTTTTTTAAAGCGCTGTTGTGTTGATTTGCCTATTCCAGCTGAATTCTGGTTGAGACTAGTTTTAGCTGCAAGGCTTGGTTGCTGTAAGATCTTATGGGTTCTTTACAGTTGGAAACACGGTTCTCTTTGATCTCTTTCTGGTGTGTTCCTGCATTAACTACTTGTTAAAAAATGGTATTTCTGGGGTTTGGTTTTGCAATTGATCCTTCACCGTTCTGAAGTGGGGAAAGATAAAATCTTGAGGGTGTTTTGAAAATAAAATTGAGGAGCCAGTGGCTAAGTTGCATTGCATCTAAGACTTCAGCTTTAGTGTTTTTGAAACCATAGGGACTAATGGGATTTTGCAACCTCTCATCAAAGAACAAAACTTTTTTTTACCCTTTAGTGAGTTTGCTTAGGAACTGATTGTGATGTGCTTTTCAGGTAGATACTTTATAGATACTTTCAGAAACTGCAATAAAGTTCAACCATCATAGAGGATGAATGGGCAGAAAATTAAGCGTCGAGTGGGTAAATATGAGGTAGGGAGGACCATTGGGGAGGGAACATTTGCAAAGGTGAAATTTGCTAGGAACTCTGAGACTGGGGAGCCAGTGGCTCTTAAGATTCTTGACAAGGAGAAGGTTCTCAAGTATATGCTGGCTGAGCAGGTAGTTCAAGAAATTTTCTTTGACATTACATTCTTGTTCTACCTTCCCATGAACTATTAAGGCATACATTTTTATGCCTAATTGGTTCAAGACAATTATTAAGCATGGTTTTTTCTTCAACTTAGTTTTAGTAGGCATCTAGGTTTCAGATTTCAAATACATCTTTTGTATTAAGTTGCTCTAATGAGGTTTCTTGATGTATTTTTACAGATCCAGAGAGAAATAGCCACAATGAAGTTGATCAAGCATCCAAATGTTGTTCAACTACATGAGGTCTCTCTCTCTCTAATACTACACGCACAACCAACATCTTGTCTCTCACTTTTTGACAAATATGCTCTTCTCTTTTTATTAGGGAACAGATAAACTTTGACTCAAATGTTGCTGATGGAAAGAGTCATCAACTCTGTTATGAACTCAATTTACTGGCCTATGTTTTCATCTCTTTACTATATCCTTCATTGCATTTAATCGTTTCTAAAAGTTGTGCTATTTTTAAAACCAGGGCTTGTGCATAGAACTTAAAAACAGTCTGTTTGACTAAATTTAGCTTACCATTCAAGAAATTTGTCAAAGTGTAATGAAACAATATTTGAAATCAAAGGATTACAAAGGTTTTCTAAATGTTAAAAATAACCTCTTTCACTTGAGGTTCTAACTTTCTATCCCATTAGCATGATTATCTTTCTGATCAATTAAGGACTTAATTGAAGTCCTCCTTGCCACTCATGGCTTGAAGACCTCCAAAAGTGATTTGCACACAATCCATTAGAGTTAAGACTTAAGACTCGGAACAAATACCTTACCAAACAAATTAACCCACTCACTCATTATTTGCTTTCTAGATGATAATCAAAGAACAAATAAGAATTCTTATGCGCGAAACAAAATACCAAATTAATTATCAAACAAATCCTTATGCACTAAATTCATTTCTTAAAGTGCATCATGCAAGATTTCATATTTCATTTGCAGGTCATGGGGAGCAAGACAAAAATATACATTATTTTAGAGTTTGTGACTGGGGGAGAGCTTTTTCATAAAATTGTGAGTAAATAAAGTTTTCTTAGATCCTGTTTGGTTATAATTTTCTTTCATTTACGATTGATTCTTGAACTTGATTAGGAAAGTATAAAGTGGATACATACTAGATTACATTTTTTGTTCTCTCACTTTATTTAGTTTATGATTCTATAGTTGTGTTCTATCTATTTCGTGCTTGTTCATTCCTTCCATCCCCAGTGGTATTATAATTGAAATGTAAAAGGGTGTTGTGTGTCTTAGTCCTTAAGCTAAGATTTTGTTGAAGCGGAAAAAGTGTTTGTTAAATGTTCTAATTCTATTTTTTTTTTCTCGTGAAGTTAAACACTGGACGGATGAGAGAAAAGGAAGCACGAAGACATTTCCAACAGCTTATAAATGCTGTTGACTATTGCCATAGCAGGGGTGTCTACCACAGAGACCTGAAAGTAAAGCCCTTTCATCTCACAATATGCTGATTCCTCAATTTATTTTCTATTGATTAAAGAATATAAGAGATACTTACTTTTGTTTCATTATTCATAAAACTTTGTTCTGCAGCTAGAGAACTTACTATTAGATGCTTCTGGGAACCTTAAAATTTCTGATTTTGGATTGAGTGCACTTTCCCAACAAGTCAGGGTAAGAATGATTCATTGCCTTCTCAATTAAATTTGAGTAAAACATCATTTTGCAATTTAAAATATGCACCATTGCTTAACTTAGTCCTTATATTAGGAAGAAAAGTAAATTTAGCTGACTTTAGCAATGGTAAGTTAATTTGGAGTCCAACTATGGAACGCATTAGTAACACAACACAAGGACTAAACTTGCTTTTTCAGAATGTTTGAGGAACAATACTAAAATATAATTGACATATAAAATCAAACAAGTTTCAATTATATTAGTAGGGAACTTAGCCTTGAAAATTTGAATTTCAAAAGACAAGCACATTAGATTTCTACTTTCCTGCAACCAAAGTTGTGTCACATCCTGTCCAAGTAACTGTTCTTTCTATTGCATAATATCCAAATGTTTTGAATTTAAATATGAATCTCAAACTGGCTCTTTTTACAGGATGATGGACTGCTCCATACAACATGTGGAACTCCAAATTATGTTGCTCCTGAGGTGCAGACAAATTATATGCAAAATACAAAATTTTCTACATTTAAAATCAATCCTGTGATCATATATTCTTGTTTAATAGGTCCTTAATGATGGAGGCTATGATGGGGCAGCTGCAGATTTGTGGTCATGTGGTGTGATTCTCTTTGTATTGCTTGCAGGTTACTTGCCTTTTGATGACACTAATCTTTTGAACCTGTATAAAAAAGTAAGCACTTCTGTGTTTTTGTATAACTTTATTATTGTCCTGTATATTTTTGTGCTTATTATTTTCATTTCTTGGTTTTCAGATTTCAGCTGCTGAATTCACCTGGCCCCCTTGGCTTTCTTTTAGTGCCAGGAAATTGATAACTAGAATCTTGAATCCCAACCCCATTACTGTAAGTTGCAAATGAACCCTCTTAGCCAAATGGCTAGCTCTGGACAGTTTGAAAAATTTCAACACTTTACAACTGAAATTGCATGCTTATTCCTAAAGTAAAACAGCCATTTCAATTGTAACATTTGTAACTTTTCAAACTGAGTTGGCTATGATATTTGATCGATTAACTATGTTTCACTTATTAGAATCTCCTTATGTTTTACTTTACTTATATAACCCACAAATATTTAAAAGAAACTGATAACTAATAATCAAACTAGTTTCATTGCTCTTTTTATTGTTTCATTCGTAGTTAGATTTTAGAATGGATTTCTGATTTTTCTATAACTGTATGGCAGCGTATCACTGTACAGGAGATTTTGTGTGATGAATGGTTTAAAAAAGACTATAAACTTCCGGTTTTCAAGGAGACAAAGGAGAGCAACACTGATGACATTGAGGCCATCTTTAAAGACTATGAAGTATGTTGAAGATGGCCTTATGATTTTGGTATTGGTTTGTAATATTGCGCCAGAGCTGAGTTTCATATTAAGGATTTTCTCAAAAAATGCAGGTGCACAATGTAAGAGAGAAGGAAGATCAGCCAACAGCTATGAATGCATTTGAATTGATATCCTTGTCCAAAGGGCTGAACCTAGAAAACTTGTTTGACATAGACCAGGTTTTTAACTTCATGTGATTGGATTGTTTTTATTACAATGATGAATCTTTAGCATCCATTATTTTTCTCTCCAATTCTCATCCACCAGGAGTCTGGTTGAGATGTGGAAAGGATTTCCAGATACCAAGGAAATGAGCGTAGCCCCACAGGCATGTCTCATTGGATATTCAGGTTTTTATTTACTATAATGGTAAAATCATCATTTGTGTTAGAATATATAGTCAACAATAGTTGTGTTGATTTAACAGTGATCAGGCTACAGCTTAGTCAGTGATTATTGGGATGCAAATTAGCATCTGCTTACCTCCTAATTACCCCTTAAGTACTCCATCGATTAACTAAAATCAAGCTATAAATAAGAGATCAAGTGTGCAGCCATTACACACAGTTACTCTCTATAATTATCTCTTTCAATATTATTTCTTATTCATAACACCATTTATATAGTGTGAAACATTTGACCTCTTATTTAGGGTAATAAAATATGAGAATAAATGAATTGCTACTAAGTTATGTAAATTTCAACATACTGAATTAAGGAGAAGCTAGTTTTTTTTTAGCCTAGTTATTTTTCCTTTTCTTATGAGGACTACACATTTGGAGAAAAATTCTTAAAAAATTAAGGAGATTAATTTTGAAAAGGAGGGTGGGGGCAGTAGTGTTTTTGAAAAAAAGAATGCTAATTGGAGCAACTACTAAAAATAAGTTGCACATCCTGGTCTTGTGCTGTTTCTCATCCTGAATTAATTGGAACAGTACAGTGAAACAGAACATTTGGTTTAAAAGGAGTTTTTAGATAAAAAGACCCAAACAAATAAATCTAAAACTCTTAATTTTTAACTAAGACAAAAAAATTGGTCCAAACATAACGTAGTTAACTTTATTAAAACTTGGTTTGGATGAGAACTTTTTGATTTGCAATGCCTAATTTATGAGGCTTCTTACTTTAAATTAATGTGCGGATTGTTAATCTGAAGTTATTGGTTACAGGGATTTAAAAGAGAAATAAGGTTCACATCAAAATGCCCTGCCAATGAGATTATCAACAAGATTGAAGAAGCTGCAAAACCTCTTGGTTTTGATGTGCAGAAGAAAAATTTCAAGGTAAGCCAAGCTTGTGCAACTTATTATGTACAATGCTCTCAGTTAATTCCATAGCCAATGTTAATTTTCTTTAACTAAGGAATAATCGTTCACAGATGAAGCTTAAAAATGTGAAAGCTGGAAGGAAGGGAAACCTCAATGTTGCAACAGAGGTACATCGTTGCTATTTTTGGATGATGCAGAGCCTCATTTCTCATAATATTGAATATTGAATATTGATATGCTCTTAACGTTTTAATCAGATATTTCAAGTGGCACCTTCACTTCACGTGGTTAAGATTAATAAAGCAAAAGGTGATACATTAGAGTTCCTCAAGGTATCTTTGTCTCTCACTTCTCATTGAATTGATTTCTGAGTATTTGATTCCTACATTTTCAATATAATTCTTCTGTTGTCAACTTTTGAAACCTTCTTATGTTTTCTGATGTTGAACAAAATAGTCTCCCCTTCACATAATCAAACTAAACTTGATGTTATGACAACCATTTTGCCCTCTCTTGCCTCTTTTCTGTATCTTTAGAAAGAGTAATTCTGAAATATGATCTTAGTGAAACACTGTTACAAGTAATACTTGTAATCTCCGACATTATGTAACCTAAGTGCTGATCAAACCACAGCAGCAAGTTTTTGCATAGTAACATTCAGAATGGTGTGGTTTTTAACACCCTTGTGTTACTTCTAATTCTAATTGAAAAGAATTTGTCTGTTTGACACTATGCAGTTCTACAACAAGCTTTCAACATGCTTGGAGGATGTTGTTTGGAAAACTGAAGATGACATGGAAAATGCAAAGGGAAATTGATGCAACCACCAATGTTGTTTCTTGGTGTATAGCAATGTCCTACTATGTTCCATTGTCATCATTGATTACAGTCCACATCATCTTTGGTAGGTTTGGTTGGACATATACCAATGTTTTCCTTGAATTTGTTGGAAAACATAGAGTTTATGTCAATACTCTTCTAATGTTTAACCTGTTCATGGAACAAGAAATATGGAAAAACTTGGACATTGTATATATTCATTTTGTTAGTAACGATCTATTTCCCATTTATTAGATAATGTCATTATGCATATTACTGCAACTGAGAGAACAGGGTAGAAAGATGCCAAGAAAACAATATCAAAGTAAAAAGATGCTAAGGAAACAATATTATATATAAAAAAACAAAAGCATGAAAAAAGAACATCAACATAAGTTATTGAATAGAGACTATTAATAAGGGAAGTTGTTAGATATAGAGGTCAACCTAGGTCCAGAGACGCATCTCGTACATTTCTATTGCTTCATATTCTATTTCAACAAATGATGCAAGCCAGCATAGGTTGCATGATTTTTCCAGCACTGGTTGATGCCAATGAGTGAAGGTTTTGCAGCGAAATACTTGAGAAATGGAATGATTTGTGTGATGTGGTTGAATTATGGAAGGAATTCAAGGAATCGAGAAGAGGTTATGCCAACTTCTTGAGTGTTCTAAGCTAGGTTCCCTCAAAACTATAGCAAAGAGAAGATTGAGCTTCAAGAAAGAGTGAATTCTGATTTCAACAGAGTTCTATTTCTCATATATGTGGTGGCTGAATATGTTGGGGTGATCACGCATTAACAAATTAACATTGAGGGAAGATTAGAATATAGAAATTGCATAAAGCATAAATGTGAAAACAATGATTAGTAAATGAAGACAAGAAACAAAGTACATGAAAAAACGAAAGATAATAATTGAAATATAGTAATTGAAATTACGTGGATTTGAGTAAAAGGACTGATTGAAAGCGGTAAAAAATTGGAATTGAAAACTAATATAAATAAAAAAACATTGAAATGGTAGAAGAATGAAATTGAAATAACAAATAAAAACTAGAGCATGTATTAGACAATGAAAATAAAATTAGCTAGACGATTCATTTAGTGCATGAATGTGAATTGAAATTCCAATCTAAATTTAAAGTAACAAGCAAAACACAACACAACTGAATTCATGAAGTATGAAAATTATTCATGAATTGAAATTCCAATCTAAATTTAAAGTAACAAGCAAAACACAACACAACTGAATTCATGAAGTATGAAAATTAGGTGCAACCATCAAACTATCTAATGAACAATCTTCTACCATACCGTCTAATAGTTTTACAGATTTGAGCGTTTAATGAAAATGAAACAATAGGAATGTAAAATGCAAAAATTGTAAATGACAAGATTTGTAAACAACAAAATGTTGAAAAGAAACCATAGAATTTCTCAAATTGAACAAGAAAATTGTAATAGAAATTGTCTAACGACCTAACATTGTAAAAATTGAAAATAAAACATGACTAAAATTGAAAATAATTAAGTTCATAGATTGAAATGTAAATGCAGAAAGTTAAAGGAATAACAATAAAGAGAAGAAAATTTCATTCGAGAAATGCAAAACATCAAACCAAAACCGTGGTCAAGTTATCTTCAACCTTGAATGCAAGAAATCCAAATTTGAATTCCTTGTTAAATGAAGAAAATATAGAGTCAATCAATTTGTATATTCAAAGAAAGTAGTTCTTAATCAAGAACTAAATTCTAAAATGATACCGAAAAAGAAAACAACTTGAACAAAGCATCGTCTAACATAGTTTTGAATTTGTAGTTACCCATTTCCAGAATTCAATTATCTTCCAAATGTAACGTTGCAGAATTGAAAACGGTAGAGAAAAGTAGACCACGAAAATGAAAGAGAATAAAAAAGTAGAGGAACTCCAATAGACAAAAATTGAATTGCATAAAGCTATAAAACCAAAAAACTAACTAACTATAAAAGGGATGGGTTGATTTATTAAATCTATTCTTGAGAAGTAGACCGAGTTAACAGTAGTATAGCTGAAAGAGGGTTGTCGTATCCACAAGACTAAAGATTACTAGAGTAGTAATAACTTTCAAAATAAAGTGAAAATATGATAAAATTTTGTTGCTAGTAAGTGCATAATTATAATTGTAATAGAATTCATAGCGCAAAAGGCATGGCATGTAAATAAGGAAGAATTTGTATAAATATCAGCAAGAAGCATGCCAAAACACTCCAACCATTACTGCACATGAAGAACATGAAAAGAATAAGGAAATTGCAAAAATTTGTGCAAAAAAGTGCAAAAAAGCAAGCATACCGAGACGGAGCATCAGAGTCAATTCGTCCAGCACATGAAAAATGACTCAGCAGATTGTAATTCTTCAAAGCGTTGAGAACATGTACATCCATTGAGAAAATTCAAGCCATCACAATTACAACATTTCAAAGAAAAGGTTGAGAAAAATCAGAAAGGGTTAGGTGAATAGAATCCTTAACCATGAACAAAACCCAACATCGCTCAAAAAGGGCTCAAGCCAAAGTGAACCAAAGTTAGGATCAAGAGGATTTTGCTTGGAGCCTAAGTCCAGTCAATCCTACCTTATGATTAAGATTTGATAGTGATTGCATGATCTAGAATGAATCTTTGACTTTGAAATCTCAAGAAGCCCAAGAATTGAAGATTGAAGCCCAAAAATAATGCTTAAGGATAAAAGAATTGGCCTTCTTTAAGCAAATCACTAATCTCCTTGAATCACCTGAACCCTCTTTCTAAAATCTATAAATAAAGACCTTGGGCTAACATTTTAAGCATCGAGAGGGAAAAAGAGAAACTAAGAGTTAGTGAGAAGTAAGATTTAGAAGGATGAAGTAGGATCCTTAGAGAGGCATAAGTAGCAAGGTTTTGTTGATTCAGCTTAAAAAGTCTGAACTTCATAATCCAATCAAGTCAAGAAGGCCAAAGCCTTAACAAGAGTGAAGCCCAATCTCCAGAGAGGGAATCTAGAAGCTAAGTTGGCCACAACATGTAAGAATCTTTGTTTGTTGTAATTTAGATTCTTATCCTAAATTATATCATGATGTGAGTTGATTTTAGATCGACACATTTTAAGGGTTTCACGTTTGTTTAGGCTTTTTGAGATTAACAATTATGGTGAGAAACACAAAGAAGATTCTCATTGGACATGAACTTAACTAAATAGTTAAGTGTGAAGGTTAACTTTTAGAGGACAAAGAGAAAAAACAAAAATATGGTAATTTAGATGATGAGGGAAGAATTAAAGAGCATATAAAGAGAAGAAAGAAAATGGAAACCGAATAGAAAAAAAAGATGAACACAAGAACATAAAGGAATGGAAAATAAAAAAGAAGAACATAAAGAGAAAAGATGAAAGGATGAAGAAAGCTTATGGAGAAAGGATAATGAAGCACACCACTTGGAGGATGAGTTACTCCAAGATGAGTGGTGAAGAGCCACCACTTGAAGTGCACACACACTTAAGATAAGACCCACTAGGAGAACACTCTAGTCTCACTAAACACTCCTACATAATTTCTTTACTATTTCCAAATTCAATGTGTCCTTAGTTATCTGTTTGTCGACATGATTTGTATCATATTATAAAAATTTATTATGATTTGCTAAATCTATTTTGATGGGATTGGATATTTTTGGAAGTTATTATTGTGTATAGATGCATGATTCTCTTTTATATTAAATCTCCTTGGGTCTGGTAGTGTGCTTAATGCTCAATTGTGAGGAACGATCATTGATTGTGTATAGAGCATGAATGAGATTAAGAGGTGGTTTCATGTTTCTGAACCCTATTTAGCCAACCATAAACTTCTATTTTCTACCACATGTCATCCTCAAACTGATGGATAGACTGAGATAGTAAACAAGTCCTTATATACTTTGTTGAGGATTATTTTAAAGGGCAACAAGAAGTCTTGTGATGAATATCTTCCCGATATTGAATTTACTTACAAAAGAGTGATCGATACAACTATTAATCTATTTTCCTTTGAGGTTGTGTATGGTTTTAACCACGTCACACCTCTTAGTTTATAAGGAATGACACTTTGGTAGCTAATGTTTGAGACCCTTCAAATTTGTTGTGTTTGTTTTCTTACCACCCATGGAGCAGGTTTCAAGAGATATAACTGATTATTATTTTACATAATTAATTATGTTGATGCATATAATTAGTTATGTGCTTCAACATAACCAATAATGATCATGTAAGTAACTATAACTGGTTATCCCAATTATTTATCTTCTTGTATTTTATGACTCAATTTATATTTCATTATTTTGATATAAACTTGATCTATAAGTTAAAATAATCTATTTAGCAGTGATATAAAATAAGGATTAAAATATTTATTATTTTAACTATAACAAGTTGAAAATTAAAATATCAGTTAGATAAGGAAAAATTTGGGCACAAGTCAAATCTACAAAATTTAACATGTATTTTTCTTATTTTTTTAATATTTAATTTATTAAAGAAAAAAATCATAACTTTTGTAATGTGTGCAAGTTTTTTAAAGTTGGTTTAATTTTATTTGCGAATCCAACTTTAAATATTATAAACTTTTTTAATACTATTTTTACCTTTTAAATGTCCTAGTAAAAAAATATTTCCACATCATTTTTAAAATATTATTTATATGTATTTAATTTTTTTAAAATATTTTCATTTAAAAATTTAATTACTTCACAATTAATTATTTTTTTAATTTAAACTTATAC
>Ga0123341_1004378_pt1 | contig 12394 bp, 7 predicted proteins | sample Turbeapinknodule_FD_89959 | JGI IMG/M metagenome (GOLD analysis project Ga0123341, IMG submission 89959) | Root nodule microbial communities of legume samples collected from Mexico - Turtle bean Mexico pink nodule | ecosystem: Host-associated > Plants > Roots > Nodule | place: Mexico: Nepantla... | reverse complement strand
TTATAGTGTTAAATTTTGAAGTTTGATATGAAATAAGAGCTAAAGCATGGGTATGTATGAATTGCAGGTGGTAAAAGAGGCTTTGCTTAAAACATTAAAGGAAGCAGTTGGAGACAAATGGACCGATGAACTCAGCACTGCTCTCGAACTAGCCTACGATGAATTGGCAGCAGCTATTAAAAAGGCATATGCTTAGGATTGCCTTTATTTCTAATGAATAAATTTGTTTAGAAAGAACTTGTTATTAAACAAGTTCCCCCATATAAATGTTTCTTAAAAATAAGTAAATTCTATTGTATTTGGGTAAATGGTCTTCATATATATTTCCATAAATTATGTTTGTGAATCATAAACTCATTTTTAAGAAAAAAGTTCATGAGAAAAACAAACAAACAAATTTATATAGTATATGTTTCAAAATTATTTTATTAAGATTAATTAAACAGGAATTTTTTATTTATCTAAATATAAATAAATAGCACTAACATATTATACAGACCATTATTGTGGTTAATAAATTCAATCCAATATTGAAACTTATGGTTAAAGATGACAAAATTAATTGAACTCATCTAATCGGTAAAGTGTGGTGAGATCACTTAAGTAGTTTAATGCACTAATTCAGTGAGTTAAAAATTGAATAAGATGATTGAGTTTTGAAATGACAAAATGGACCGGGTTTGACTGCCATCATTTAAGTAGAATGGGTTAATTAGCCTTTCACCTAACCTGCCTAACCTGGCAGGTAACAGGTAGGGGAGCTAATCCGTCAGTTGACCTTATTTAATTTTGTTACTTTTAAATAGGAATCTCATGTTTTTTTTTATTAAAATTGGTGGTTGTCCATGTTTTATATAAAACTTTATTTACATTAGTTTTTTATACATCAGTTTATTTATTGAAGTATTATTGGTATTTACTTTATTTTGTTAGACATTAAATCTTCTTTCATTAGAATATTAAAGTTTGATTCAATGTTATTGCCCTTCCTTGTATTTTTGTTGTCCAAAAAGTGATATCAAATACTATAATCAAGTAAATAGTCCAAACACAAAATAATTACCAAAAAAATAAAAATGGTGGCTCAGCCTGCTAACCCACTCTCAGACGGAGGAAAATTACTAATTCAGCCGTATAACCTCGACTGATCAGTGACATATCGGGCCAAAAAGAACCAGGCTAGCCCGTTTTACCACCCCTAGTTGAGTTGCCACTAATGTAGAAATATTAAAAGACAACGACTATTTTTTATTTAAAACAGTGGCTTTATAGCCGCATTTGTTGTACACGTAGTAAAAAAATACAAGAGATAAGAAGGTGGCCATTTATAAATGCGACTATGGTAAATAGTCGCATTCTAAACCCTAAACCCTAAACCCTAAGACAACAACGACGGAGGCAACAACGACGGAGCAGTGGTCACCTTCGCCAATGGTGAAAAAGAAAGAGAGCTCGAAACGAACTTACAATGAAACGAAGAAGACAGTGAAGGGTCGCAGAAGACGAGAGCAAAAACATAAGAGAAAACGAAGCGCCAGAGAACCCTTCGCCAATGCAAGAAAACAAACAAATAAATGAAACGAAAAAAATTATAAATCATTGGTGAAAAAGAAAGAGAGTTGATCGAAACGAACTTACAATGGCACGAGAACACAATGAAGTCCGCAAAAGAAGATAGGAACACCAGAGCAGAAATAGAGAGAAAACACGAGCGCCAAGAAGAAATAAGCTATGAAAGCGTAAGTGGCGCGCTTCAGAATTAGGGTAAAAAAATGTTTTAAGAAGGCGACTATTTATAATAGCCGCATTCTTAAATCAAATTAATTTCAAAAAATGCAATCGTGTTTTGAAAGACAACGTCTAATCCTAAAACCACATTAAATAATGGATCATTGTTTTAAACTTTTGTACTAGTGTGCATATTCCTTATTCACTTATAAGGACACATTTAATTAAATTTATAATTCATATAATTTAAATTTTATTTAGGCTCGATTGCATCGTTACCTTGTGATGTATTTCATACTTTATAAATTTATAAACAAGCATCGTTACCTTGCCCTTTTCCATTTCTATTTAAAATTTATAAAATTTGCAACGAGTCTAAACAAACACAAATCTAGATGGTCAAATGACTTATGTAAAGTGTGTGATACAAGGCAAGGTAAGAGGTGGTTTGATTCAAATGTTGTATGGCAAGTGGGCTCTGATCCAAAAGTAAACTATGGGATGTGTGAACAGATAATCTTTAGCTTAAGAATAGATTCCCCAAAATTTTTAAAAACTCTTTGTTTAAACCCTAAAATCTAAATCCTAAAGCCTAAACCCTAAACCCTAAAAACAACCATTACATACGGATATATTCATATGTATTTACATATCAAAATTTAAATCTGTATGTAACAGACGTCAGTATTATATACGGATATTTGTCCATATATAATCCATATGTAATTATGTTTTACATACGGATTTGGTATCTTACATACGAATATGTGTTGTATGTAATATGAAGTTTTCTTGTAGTGTATCTTGTTGTGAAAGGCCGTCTAGTGATTTAAGATGGTCTATATGAATTAAAGCTTATGTTCAAACCTTCTACCTCTTATGTATAACTTTCAAGTGTTAGTTGACATTTCACGCTCCCCAAACGTAATCACTGTGTATGTGACGTATTTTTGTTTTGGCGCATCTTTTGTTGGGAGTTAGTTATAAAATTTTGTCTGTTTATATAGGACATTGTACTAAATAGTTTTTTCTTAAATTTGTGTTGAGGGTTCACTCGTAAGACTTGAGAGAAACTTTATGTTGTAATATTAGAATCTATCCATAGTGAATTTCTAACCATGTACATAGGTTGGGTTTTAGTTGAACCACGTTAAATTTTATATATGTAATTGTTTGTTTATTTTGTTCTTGTTTACTTTCTCAGTTCTTGTGATTTCCTCTATTATTTGTTTCGCATTTGTGTATATTAGATGGTTTAGTGAATTGTGAGTTTTCTTTACAAATTGTTCCAGTGGGCGTGGAACAAAGAAACTCAATCATCATAACTTCCATAAAGTATGTGGTTGAGAAATTCACTGCCTTGAATGATTTTGGGCTACATTAGTGCATAAATGACATTTTACACCGGTTCTATGAGGCATTTTACACCGGTCCTACCACTAGTGTGGACGTGGGTGTTGTAAAATGTGAATTACATATAACACCAGTTGAGCAACCGATGTTATATGTGGTCGTATATTACACCGGTTACTCGAGCCAACCAGTGTAATATAAGGCCAATTTTGATTTATGAATGAGGCCCATATTACATCGGTTATGGTCATTAGCGGTGTAAAATTTTCCTCTGAAGCTCATTTTCTAAGTGAATTGAGCCCCATATTACATTGATTATGGTCATAACCGGTGTAAAATGTGCCAGTTTTTTTTTTTATAAATTTAATAAAATATTCTTTTACTCAAATTTGTAAGCCTGTTTTCAAGATTTTTTTTTCTTAGTGACTCAAAATCTTCAAAAAGAAGAGAAATGTAAGAGTGTATATTAGTGTTTATACTAACTTTAAATATCTAGGATGAGAAGTTAGAGCATTTAAAATCACATAATATCTGCTCCGAAGAGTCTGTAATCCTCACACGTGCTATGATTCACATCCAATGCATCACATAGTAACCACATTCAAAATTCCCTTGTTGTTTATTGCACTATTATGAAATATAAGTAACAATTAATTTAATTGAACTAAAAAAAAAGGTAAAACTTAATAGTTTCTAGGTCTTCTAACCGGTGTGATATACCACGCTTTCACTTAAGTTTTTTTTAATTTTTTGTTGTTGTTATGAGTCCGGTATATTACACTAGTTAAGTCATCTAACTGGTGTAATATACCATGTTAACACACAAAAAAAGTTTTAAAACAATTTAAGTCTTAAAGCAGTATATTACACCAGTTAGATGTCTTAACCAGTGTAATATATACCAAATATTTACAAAAATGCCACCGCATTTTTCTTCATATCAGTTCTCGTTTGACCGACCTAGAATGTCGTTGTAGTATGCCATTTCTACACTAGTGTTATGACGTTTGAAGATGCATGCTCTTCTAGTTCAATACGGTCTTCTTGAAGCTTTGGCTTTAGATTAGGTTGTTTAGAATCTTTGTTAAGATTAGTTCTTAATCCTACACAAAGCTTGATCAAACAGTTTTAAAGAAATAAAGTGTTTTTCCAAGCAAAGGAAAAACAACCGGTTGATTTATCGAAATAATCAGTTGTTTGTCACTTAGCTGGCTTAAGGTTTTGAAACTGCTTTTTGAATTAGTTATGCAACTGCCTATTCAACCAGTTAAATCGTGGTTTCAACTGGTTAAATGTATGTTTTCATAACAATTTTTTTGAAAACTTGTTTTAACTGATTCAGTTGATTAAAACTGCCTTAAACAGCTACATTTCAAGTGTTGTAAATATAGCCCTTCTTTCAAAGCAAAAGTATAAAACAAATACAACAAGTATTGATACAAATTTGAGATCAAAGAAAGAGATTTGTTTTTGAAAGGAGTTTTTCAAAGTGCAAGATTGTTGTTCAAGCTTTGTTGTGTTAACAAAATCTGATCATAGGGTTTCTTGTATTGTGCGAATTCAGGTGTTGTCTATCCTTGTGCATATTCTTGTAATAGTACTTCTTTTACCTGTTGTGTGTGTTTGAAATCCTGTAATTAAAGACAGAGTGTGTTCTGTCTAGAGGTGTTTGGTATTGCAAAAAGGGTGAGTAGATCTGGTGGGTTTCAAGGTCACCTCTTTGTGGTGTGTTGTTGTAATCTGGTTTTGATTACTAGTAAAACTCAGAGGTTATTCTGAGAACTGGATGTAGCTCAAGGTTGAGTGAACCGGTCCTGCTGTGTGAATCTCTCTATCTTTATCACCTTGCAACTGTTTGATAATTCTGTTTCTGTTGTTGGTATAAATAACCGATTAAAACGCAATTTTAATAGGTTATAATTATGAAAACAATTTCTGTTTGATTGTTTGATTGCCTTCCTTAATTGCTTATCTGGATTGTTTGATAAAGATTCATTCTAAATCAAGTCTTTGCGAAAATCTTTCATAAAATAATTCACCCCCCCTCTTTTTAAGACATCAATTCTTACAAGACTCCCAAATAACTTTCCACAAACCCTTTTTTTTCTACTCCTTACCATTATCTCTATTTTCCAGGCAATATTAACAATTTGATATCTTTAATTCCTAACCCTCATTCCTTTTTTATTTGCATATATTATATTTAGTCACGCTATCTTCTTTCCTTCACTACTCCAACTCCATTGTCTCTAAATTTTCTTAATATTCATTTCCACTTTTGCTGGCATTTTAAAAAACTAAGTAAAACATATGTAATAATGCAGTGATAATACAAATTTAAGAATGGCAACTAAAATTATACCTTTTTTTCACGTGATTTTAATATTACATATGTATTTACTTAAAATATAACACAGTCTGACAGTTTCGTTAGTGATGAGAGATTATAATCTCATAAGTGAAAGCAATCAATTTAGTGCCAAAATTCATATTTTATTTTTGCAGAAATAAGATTAATCTTGAGTTCAATAAATTAAAAAGTATTTTTGACAGGAAAAAAACCTAAATTTAGACAGTATTTTTACAAATCTAACATATCTTCTATTGCAAATAGTACTTTTGCATGTAATCATATTAGTATTAATTTAAGGTCCCGATTTTTGGACAACTCTAAATGAGTTGCTCCACCATACAACTATAAACGTGGCACAAAAAATATTATTTTATTTGGGTTGTGGGGTCCACGTAAAAGTTGAACATTTAGTATTTGAGTGCTTCAAAATGTGAAATTAGGTTTTAAGAAAGAGAAATTGGGGCTGAATTTAGGTTTCTACTTGTCCTTCACATCCTCTTCCAGTTCTCCGCAAGGTATTTCTTCCAAGTTCAACGCAGGACATTTCTTCCAAGTTCTCCGCAACATTTTTCTACAGCAGCGTTCATCGTCGTCCTGGTGCATCTGTGTTCAGGGTGGTTTGGTGGCAGTGTCGTCTTCGACATCCTCCTTTCACGGTGGTTGGGTGGCGTTTCCTCTTTTCAAAGGTAATACATTCATTTTTTTCATTTGTTTAGGGTTTAGGGTAACATTGATCTTGTGTGATTTTTGTTGTTAGGTCATTCGTGTTATTTGTTCTGTGGTGACCCAAAGCTAATTTTTTGCACATATTGTTAAGATAAATGTATATTCGTATTTCGCGTTGGGTTTACTTTGTGGGTTTGTATTTGACTAATATTGTAGTATTTTATTTCATAGTAGCATGTTAGGATACACAAAGAAAAGGGATCGGTGGAGCAACTCATTTAGAGTTGTCCAAAAATCGGGACCCATTTTTCTTGAGTATGACTTAACTTTTTGTGGAAAATATTGTTGTTGGAAATATGTGTCTTGGTGTATAAATAATGCAGATTGTTTGTTTAGAATGTTAGGTTGATGAGGTACCAAAATTTTTAAGGAAATTCTGTAATGTTGACATGGATAAGAAAGGTAAAAAGAGAGTGTTAGTGTTTGTGTTAGTGTTGTTGTTGGTTGGGGAGGGGCACGAGGTGGGGAGAAAGTGGGTTAAATCAGTTTTTTATAGGCCATCAAAGTAGGACCGTCTAAAGTAATGACATTGTTCAGTGAATTTAGAGGCTTGCAATATATGGTGACCCTAGTAGGAGTATGTGGTGACCCACTTTACACTTGCTGCACAAACCCAGTGAAACTTTTTATGGAAATATGAAGCGAGTGTTGATGTTTGTTCGGATGGGCATGATATGGGGAGAAAATGTGTTAGATCAGGTCTTTAGAGGGCATGAGTGTAAAGCAGTGTCAAGTGAGCAAATATTCAGTCAACTTAGAGGGTTGCAGCATGTGGTGACCCACATTTTACTTCCTACACAGACCCAGTAGGGGAACATTTTCTGAAAATGTCAATTGTGTTCGTGTTGGTTAGGGTGGGACACGAGGTGGGTAGAAAGTGGGTTAAATGAGTTATTTAGAGGCTGTGAGAGTAGGACCGTGTGAAGTAACCACAGAATTCAGTCAAATTAGAGAGTGACAATATGTGGTGACCCTTTAGGGAATATGCGGTGACCCACTTTACACTTCCTGCACAAACCTAGGGAAACTTTTTATGGAAATATGAAGTGAGTGTTGATGTTTGTTGGGATGGGCATGATGTGGAGAGAAAGTGTGTTAAATCAGGTCTTTAGAGGGAATGAGTGCAAGGCAGTGTCAAGTGAGCAATAATTTAGTCAACTTAGAGGGTTGCAGTATACAATGACCCTAGTAGGAGTATGTAGTGACCCACATTACACTTCCTGCACAGACGCAATTGGGGAACTTTTTCTAGAAATGGGAAGTGAGTGTTCGTGTTGGTTTTAGTGGGGCATGAGCTTAGGACAAAGTAGTTCAAGTGAGGTGTTTAGAGTTCATGAGTGTAGAGCACTGTGAAGTGGGCACAAAATTCAGTAAACTAAGAGAATATCATCAAATGGTGATCCTATAGGTAATATGTGGTGACCCAGATTACACTTTCTGCACATATCCAGGGAAACTTTTTTTGGAAATGGGAAGTGAGTGTTTGTCTTGGTTGTAGTGGCTGGGGACAAAGTGCTTTAATTTAGGTCTTTAGATGACATGAGTTTAGAGTAGTGTGAAGTGGGCAGAAAATTCACTCAACTAAGATAATATCATCAAATGGTGACCCTATAGGGAATATGTGGTGACCCACATTATAGTTTGTGCACAGACCCAGTGAAATTTCTTTCTAGATATGGGAAGTGAGTGTTCGTGTTGGTGAAGGGTGGGCCATGAGGTGGGGAGAAAGTGTGTTAAATGGATTCCTTACAACCCATGAGAGTAGGAAAGTGAGAACTAACCACAAAATTTACTAAACTTAAACAGTTGTAGAATGTGGTGACCCTAGAGGGAATATGTGGTGACCCACAATATAGTTGTATCACAGAGGAAGGGTAACTTTTTGTTAAAATGTTAGGTTTGTTCTGTTATTAGTTAGGGTGGGGTGGGGAATAATGTAAGTTTTTTGTCCTTGTTATGTTCCTTGTGTTAACCCAAAGTTAGTTTATTGTAGAAGCACATTTATAGAATACATTAACTGTGAATTGTTTGATTTTTTAAAGATTGATGTTCTTTCATTGTTGTTTGGTTTTGAATAACGTATTCATTGTTAAATTTTTATGTGTTGTAGGATATAATGACAAGTCAGGAAAGTAGTCATGCAAAATCTTTTTTAGGCATACAATGACATCACATTCTTAGTAAACTGTACACGTATTTATAAATACAAATCTTTAGGCATTATTGCAGACCAAAACTTTTGGGAAGTTTGAACAAAACCTTAAGTGGTGAAGAAAAGTTTATTATTCAGTCAACCCCCTTTGGTTGGCTAATTGTGTTGGATGGGAACCTGAAATTGAGTCATTTCCTTTTAAGGGAGTTATGTACTAGGTGGGTGGAGAGAAGTCATGGTTTTGTAGTTAGCTCTAATGTTGTCCCATTTACTTTGTTAGATGTTTGTTTAGGTATAGGTCTTAGAGTTGTGGGAGACAAATTTGACTTAGAAAAAATAGAAAACAATTGTAAGAGTATGAGTTTTTTCAAAACTAGTCATGTATCCGTGAAAATGATTTATGATGAAATTGTTAAACGTCGCAACGAATGTACCATACATGACTTTTGCAGGTTATACATCTTGTTAGGAATGCCAGAGTTTTGATTTCCAAGTAGAATGTGTTTAGTTTCTGGTGGGTTGTTTAGGGTTGTGGATGATCTGGGTGAATTGGGTAGGTTTAATTGGGGAGGTTTAGTTTATGACTTTTTGGTTCAGAGTTTGTGTTCAGCTTCAATGTGTGTGAGGAGGAAAACTAATGCTACATATATCCCTGTTCGTGGTTGTGTGTACTTGATGCAAGTAATTTAAAATTTTTACTTCGCATGTGTAATGGCTTCCCATACATTTTTTGGTTAGTGGCATTAATTTGACATGAATTGTGTAGATATGGGCTCTTGAACATTTCTTCTCTTACAAGCGGCAAGTTCTGAGGATTGAAAATAGATATCCTCGTATCACACATTGGATGGATGTTAGGCTGGGTGACATTGAAATTGCATCTGGACTGCAACAGAATGTGATGTGTAGAATACATAGAAATTTTTTATTCAATGTACAATAGTTGTTGTTTTTTTGTCATTTATGTTGGTATTTGTTGTGTGCATGAACAGGTTATTGTGCACTTATCTGCGTCAAATGATGATTTTCAAAATGAATTCGTTGTACAAGCATTTGAGGTAGCTCGACGTGGATTTACAACCGACATATAAAAAAAAGGACTATGGTAAAATGAAGGTGAAAGTAGTTGATATGTTTCGCCAAGCGAAGGAACAACAGGTTGTCATCAACAATTTGGAGAAGGAGTTGAAAGAGTTACAAGAATATTTAAGTGCACGTGCAAAATCTTTTGTGCGTGATAGTCCTTCTGTAGATGATGACGAACATCTGCAGACGTCTTATGTTGATGATAAAGATGTACCTGATGAGCAAGGCATACCCGAAGAGCAAGGCGTACCCGATGAGCAAGGCGTACCCGAAGAGCAAGGCGGATCCGAAGAGCAAGATGTACCCAAACAACCAGACGTACCCGAATAGCAAGACGTACCCCAAGAGCAAGACGTACCCAAAGACCAAGACATACCTCAAGAGCCAGACGTATCCCAAGAGCAAGACGTACCCGAAGACCAAGATGGGGGAGAAGAAAAAAGTAACATATTCACCCGAGTCAAGCATAAAGGAAGGAAACGTGTGAAGTCGGTTGTGATGAAATCACCATGGACTAGGTATGGAAGGGGAAAAATGATTTTGTTAGTCATAATTGAAAGGGATCATACATGACGTGTTTAGTACTTAAGTATGTTTGTTATGAAGTAGTTGTTAGGAATGATACATGTTTGTTTCATTGGGTGATGTGGTTAGAGAATTTAAGACATGTATTTAGCAACTGCATTCTAATTTTACTAACTGTAAATTGGTTGGACGTTTTGAAGTGTTTTTGAATTTTAATTGTCTTCCATTTATGTGGATGAAGTGAACATAATTTTAAAATTTGAATGTATGGCAGTGTCAACACACAGAAACTAAGTTCATACAAATTAAGAAGGACAAGTAACCAACAAATTAAGTTAAGACATGTAATAAGTATTGTTCAAACACGTGCTTATAAATTATAAATACAATTTTGTATCCTCAATTATACAATAATAGTCTTCATTGTGCATATAGGCATGTTTGTAAGATGTGGAAGTTTAAACCATCCTTGAACTTCAGATTTTGTCTTCCTCCAACTTATTCAATAACTTCAATTGCTTTGTATCTGGATATATTTTGAATATTGAAATGTGAATTACAATATTGGATATAGGACATTGTTTTTTAAGTATAGACAATTTTTGGAACTGTACCTAGAGTCAGTGGATCGCGTATTAATGGATGACGACAATGAACTTCCTCTTCAGATGGTGGACATATGTCAAATTTTAAAACCTATAGGCAGGAATATTGTAACGAAAGGCTCACACTATAGTTATAATGAAAGCCACGTACCTTAACAATGTTGTTTACGGTTATATTAAGGTAGAATGCTCTTTGATTCAGACTAAATATGTCTACCTATAACAACATTAATGCTTTCATGAAATATGATATGGAGTTATTTGAAAAAAGAGTTTTATGGAAGTTAAATACATTCCTTAACACTAAGACTGATCCTACTTCAATTTGTGATCCAAATTCCGGATCTTTTAACACCTTTGCGTGTACACTTGCTCTAACTATTTCTGTTGGATCCTATAATAAAGAGGTGTATAATAGTCATTTTTGTGTTGCATAAAATGAAAGGACCGAAAGAGTACACAAGCCATATATTACCTTAATAGTTATTAACATGTATGCTAAACCATTTGGTTGACATCCTTTGACAACACAAGTAAGCAAGGGGAAAATAGAATGTTGCTTAAGGTTAGCCAAAGAAGATATATGCTGACAATCATGTCCATCAATTTGGCCTTAAAAAAACAAAATATTACATTTTGCACACCAATAACTGTTAAAATGTAAATGATTGTCATAAACATTACCATGAAAGTGAAGAAAATGTTGTGCCCAATTCCATGGGTTGGAATCAAAATCACGCCTATGATTTTCATTAGCTATATTTTTTATAAATTGTTGTGTGTTGACTGCTTCTTTAGAGTTGCATTAAGGATAACTGCTTGCACATTACCGGCTGGGCCCAGAATGACACTTGTGTTGGTGTTACAACGACACACGAAGCTTGCAAGGTCACTGGTGTCAATGTCAAGGTTTTCCCATTGCTACATTCTGTTAGAATGTATGGCTTTAAACTAGAGGGGGGGTGAATGGTTTAAATGGGATTTTCGCAAACTTTTTAGGATAGAATGAAATTCTCTGCAAGAAACCAGATTTAGGAATTCAGTTTGCCAAGAACAAAGCTCAAAACAGAAAAGCAACAGAAAAATAATCAGATGTTTCGTAGAAACAATCGGTTGTTTATACCAGTAAAATAACAGCAACTGAAATTAAAGAGTTTAAGGAAGAGAGAATTGCACAAACAGTTTATACTGGTTCAGTCTTAACCCAAGAGCTACATCCAGTTTCCCAAAAACCACTAGGGAATCCACTAGGTAATCAAATCTAGATTACATACACACACCACCAAAGAAGTGACCTTGATCTCCTCAAGACACACACTTCCTTTGGCTCAGCACATACACCATCAAGAATGTTGATCTTGACAACCTCAAGAGCACACAAGCCTTCTTGGCTTTACAACACCAGAATGTACACAAATCTTAGTACGAATTACACTAGTACAGAATGAACTGAAATCAATACTGAGTAATCCTATTCCACTTCTCTCTTGAATAACCAAAACTCAAGTTCAAACACAAAATGCTTTCAAAACTCTTTGAAAAAACCAATCTGTTTTTATGTCTTGTTGTTTGTTATAAAACATTAACAAACTATTTATTGTATTCAATTCTTGGTCAAAGCATTTAAAGCAGGAGCGTATTCAGTTATGAAATCAATTAAAGCTCTTTTAACAAACAAAACTGTTTTTCTGTTAGGATTCCAAACAAACAATCAGTTGAAAGAGTGAATCAATCGGTTGTTTGGGTTTGACAGCAAGTCAACCATCCAAAACAGTTTTCAAACTTTTTCAAAAACACCTAAGTATAAAACAATTGGTTGTTTCGACAAAACAACAGGTTGTTTTTCACTTAGTTTGAAAAACACTT
>Ga0123341_1004377_pt1 | contig 12394 bp, 5 predicted proteins | sample Turbeapinknodule_FD_89959 | JGI IMG/M metagenome (GOLD analysis project Ga0123341, IMG submission 89959) | Root nodule microbial communities of legume samples collected from Mexico - Turtle bean Mexico pink nodule | ecosystem: Host-associated > Plants > Roots > Nodule | place: Mexico: Nepantla... | reverse complement strand
TCACTCAATATTTTTTTTTGAGTTTTCTATTTTTTTTTTTATGTTTTTTTTTTTTTTTATTTTTTTGAATGTGAATATTTTTTTTTTTTTTTTTTTTTTTTTTACAAAGTCTAACTTGAGCGAGAAAGAAAATTCTCTCACTTGATCAAGATTCAATCCGTGAGCACCCAAAATTTCATCTTAGGTCTCACTTGAGCGAGATTCATTCTCGTTCCATTCTATTTTTGCTTGAGCGAGATATGCAGAGAAATCTACATAACTATGCCTAATTTCATCATTAATAATCAAATAAAAACAATTTAAATAACTTATTTCACTTCAAAAGTAACTTACGCTATATCAATTATACAAATCAATCAATTTTTTAGATTCAAACAAAAGCATTTACCATAAATCATCCATATAAAAATCAACATATTCACATTTTAATTCAAACAATATTCTGCATTACTCATAAACAATCAATCCTGCAAACAAAATTTGGAATTGGTGACCACTTCACCCCCACATCCAGATCTTCTAGCCTAGAGTTCTATTGAAAATTTAAACTAGTTTTCCTTACCTAAACTTGAGCAGATGCTCACTAAGAGCTCCAAACCTACCAAAAGTTCAAGGGTAGCTTAACCTGTACTACAAAGTCCTGATAAAAATCTAACTTTTTCACTAGAACCATGAGCTAACAGAGATTAACCCTGAAGCTTGAAGGGTCACATGCAAAACCTATGCAGAGACAAACTTAAGAAGTTTAAAATTTGACTCAAAGAGAAGAACAAAAATGAACTTACTTTATTAAAGATTCTGATCGGATAGTCTTGTAGAGTTCATTGTCAGGAGTCCAATGGCGGACTATAATCATCAAACTGATGAGCGAGGAGGTCAAAATCTTAGAGAAAAGAAAAATTGAGTTTTAGAGAAATGATGGTTATTTTAAAATGAATCATGAATAATTGAATTTCTATTTATATGCTCCTTTAACTTTAATAATAAAATATTCAAGTTCCATTTTAATTATACCAATTTTACTCTAAAACTATCTTTCGAACACTTATCTAAGTAAGTATCAACATTTTCTAATGATTCACATTATGATCTATTAATTATAAAGGTTAAACCTATCAATTTGGTTTGATCCATGGGATTTTTCTCTTACCCATATGGGGAAGGGCCTAGAAAGCCAGAGGGATAAAAAGCACACATAAGAGAAAGCCAATAGAATCAAAATGCTCACAAAAGTTCCATAGGACAGAATCAATCCGTGAGTAACTTTTTAAAGTAATTTAAAAATAAATAAAAAAATTACCTACAAAATGTTTATACACATAAAAAGAATTCCCTCAATCCAAATCTAAACTAGCAGAATCGAGTCAGGCACGGGTGAAAGTTATGTCAAGTTAAGTGGGATCTAAATCTAGATCTTACCAAGTAAGACTAGGTTCAGGTTATGATGAAATTGTGTCAAAATTAAATGGAATTGACTTGTCCCACGTTGTGTCGAGTTAAATCAAGTCTAATTTTAATCAAGTCAAATAAAATTCAGATGAACTCAACTCATATCAGATTAAGTGAGATTAAGTCGAGTTATACCGATCCATGGATAGACAAATTTTGTCCTGTGCTTTTTTCTCTTAAGCAAATACAGATAAATAATACCAGATTAAAATTAATATTGAACTGGGATGGGTTAGGCCTGTGTCATTCTTTGTCCACACATATTTGTGTGTCACTTCGTTTGGAAAATATTTCCATATAAACTTCGAAAAAAGTCCTAAGAAAAGAAAGAAAGTATTTTAGAATGATTTTAAAAAATAAATAATTATTGAGAAATTAAAAAAAATGTATTAAAAATACATATTTCCCTTTTGAATTCGTTGTTATGAGAAGCCCTTAAAATTAAAAGGTTAACTACTGATTTTGTGATGTAAAATTGTAAATAGAGGTTATCAAACAATTAGGAGTAGAATCAGAAAACTGTGAACTTTTTATTTTAATGTTAATGAGCACTACATATTAAAGGAAAGTAAATAAGCAACATACAGTTTAAAGAAAAAGGAAAAAGGAAGAAACCCTTAACATCTACATAACTTTCAAAAGGATTGGTTCCCCTTCCCCTTTAGGAATCGAAATCCCTATATATATTATGACCCCAAAATAAAGTGACATCAGATTTACCTAAAAATCTAAGCTGATCATATGAAGCTCCTGCAGACCTGTTTGGTAAAATAGAGGTCGGAAACACCATGTTGTGTTCACTTCAATTAACTCCTCAAACTATGTACCACCAAAATTCTTGCTTACGCAGTCAGCCACACCTATTCTGTCATAATTTCCGACAAACCTCCTACAAAACCAGCTCTTGAGTCTCCAAGTTTGCCACAGCATTCCTTCATGTAGCTCTTGCAACATCCACCCAATTCTCTCTTATCCCAACCAAGACAAACATGAACAACTGGAGATTCCTTGCATTCTTTTGAAGAGCATTCATCTCTGCAACATGCACTGTCTTCTCCCTCCTTTGAACCCTCACAACAACACACAGCAGGCAAATTCTCGCATGTGTCTGAGCAGCCTTCACAGCAGGAACCTTTCTCTTTCTCTGCCAAACTTGAACAACCATGCATTGGTGATAATTCATGTTCAACGATGATGTCAACGGATATTTCACCTGTCCCATTCTTCTCAAAGTCTGGACTACAACCTGACTTTTTATGATGCATGTCTTGGTTGGAATGTAAAACACTGCTGCATTTATGGTCTTTCAGGTTTTCACAACCAAGGATGGGGTGGTAAGGGGAACTATGTGAAACTCCATCATGAGCAACCCTATCAACATGTTGGTTGTGGCAGTGTTTTGTTCCATGAGCCTTATGCCCCAAACAATTACCAACTGCATGATTATCTTCTGCATTTAGAATCAAACTGCTTGAATTCGAACCACCATGGTTTTCCGTTTCGAGCTTCTGGACTCCATCCTCATTCTTGTCACATCTTCCACGATGACAGTGATCGTGTTCATGGAGTTCATCGCTTCTTTTAAATAGATCATGACCCTTCATGGTGTTAGAATGATTAACAATTCCACGTAAACTTGAATCTGAAGAGCAGGGTGGAGATGTTGAGGAACTTGTCTGGGAGGAGACACACTGCTGAGGATGTTGATGTTGATCAAGTTGATTATGGCTATGATTTTGATGATCATGTTGATTACAGCTATGATGTTCATGTTGATTATGGTGATGATGTTCATATTGCTCATGCTCATGTTGATGTTGTAGATGATGATGATGATGGTGAGAGGAACTAACATGACTGCCACCACATTTCTGAGGTTGAGGTATGTTTTCTGTCTCATGGCTATGATGGTGATGGTGATCATGCTCATGCTCATGATCATGCTCATGTTGATGTTGTAGATGATGATGATGATGGTGAGAGGAACTAACATGACTGCCACCACATTTCTGAGGTTGAGACATGTTTTCTGTCTCATGGCTATGATGGTGATGGTGATCATGCTCGTGATCATGCTCATGTTGATGGTGGCGATGGTGATGGTGATCATGCTCATGCTCATGTTGATGGTGATCATGCTCATGCTCATGTTGATGGTGATCATGTTCTTGCTTATGTTGATGGTGATGGTGATGGTGATGGTGATCGTGCTCATGTTCATGATCATGACAATGTTGATGTTGATGGTGAGCATGATCATGGTCATGAGTACCACCACATCCACTTTTGTGGTTATGTGATTTAGTGGAAGATCTACATAAATTTCCTCCATGCTTGTGTCCTCTTCGAAGAAGTAACATGCTGTTCAAGATGACCAATAGACACGTTCCAACATCAGCAACAACTGCTGCCCAAACAAATGGATAACCACCAAGGGCCAAACCAATAATCGCAGCCTTAGTAGTGATTGACAAAATAATGTTTTCTAGCACTTTCCAACGTGTTCTTCTTGCAAGCTTAATGGCTTCTGGTATCTTCCTAATGTCATTTGACATAAGAATTATATTGCCCGTCTCACTTGCCAGTGCAGAACCTGAAATGCCCATTGAGATTCCAATATCAGCTGAAGCTAATGCCGGCGCATCGTTTATACCATCTCCAATCATGGCAGTTGGACCTTCCTTCTTAAATTCTGAGATGATTTTGACCTTGTCCTCTGGCAAAAGTTCTGCATGGACTAACTCCAGAGAATGCCCCAACTGTAGATGAAGTCATTGTTGCCATTAGTAATTAACTAAGGTTCCATTACTCAAACTTCACCATGGGAAGTTAATGTCAATAATATCGCATATTCAGATATTTACATATGGAAAACTGAATGGCCTACTGACATCTTACAGCATTCAAAAAATAAATTCACTCGTCAAAGCATTTATGTTCACTTTGAAAATAGAGAATTTGATCGTATTCAAAATCACTCTGGTGCCAGCTTGCTATAATTTAGCCATATTGTATTCAACAAGGTTTGGCCATATAACATCACATACCTGCTCCTGTGCTTGCATTGCAGCAGATTCACTATCTCCAGTGAGCATGGCTGTTTTGATTCCCAATAACTTCAACCGCTCAATTGCTTCCTGAACCCCTAACCTGCAAACATCTGAAAGAGAGAAAAGTCCAACTTGGGTTGCTCCTAGGTATATGTATCCAGTGGTCTTTCCTCTTGCAATCTCTCCTTGTAATATAGGAACTACAAAACAAAACCATCACAAATGAACACCTCACTCAGTTCCAAGAAAGAGAAGAAAAATTAAATATCAACCTCTACAGAGCATGAGGGTAAATTCTAATTGGGTTAAAGAGATATTGAAATGAGATATAGAAACTAAAACTATATTGTAATCTCTTTCCGTAACCATTATAGTATTACTACAAGGTTTACACCTCGAGGGAAAAGGCATTCACCTGTTTCAGACCCGGCCCTTGCAGCAATTTTTTTATTTCCGATGTAAATAACTCTGTCTTCCATTTTCCCACTAATTCCTTCCCCAGGAAAGTTTTCAAATTCTGTCACCTTTTCTGGCTCTGGTTCAATGGAGAGAGACCTTCCATAATCAACAATCGCAGATGCCAGTGGATGGCTTGACTTGCTCTCTACACTTGACACCCTGAAAAGTTGAATCTAAACTCATTAATCTCATGATTCAACAATTTATTTAATCCTTATTCTAAATAGGCTTCTGAAATTTCCTAACAAGATTATGTTATATCTGCCATACACAAGAAAAACTATCACTATCATCTGCTTGTATGTTTCTTTCATTAATATGTTTATTTTTTTAGTAAATAGTTTATAAACTAACACTCCTTGAATCACATATTGTCATATATATTAACCAAGTTTATTGAATTTTAGAATAATTTTCTTAAATGAACTATTTAAAATATGATGCACTCGTAGTACATGTAAATTAGACTCTTTTTTTAACAATATTACATTTCAGAAGAAAGATGGACAGAAATAGCAGTGTAAGGGAAACGAGAGCTGTCCTTACCAGTAAAGCAATGTGTTCAAATCTATGTCTGCTGAAAGAGATTGAAACTGTGTGACCACAAAATCACCCTTCGTTATGGTACCCGTTTTGTCAAAGGCCATAACCTTGATTTTTGCAAGTGTTTCAAGATGATGACCCCCTTTGATGAGAAGACCTGATGTGGCTGCTCTGGTGTAAGCACAAAAGGTTGCAACTGGCGTTGAAAGGATGAGTGCACATGGACATCCACTTACTAAAACAACCAACGCTGTGTGAAGCCAGTATTTCTCTTTACGTGATTTTACCGCAACTGGAATCACTGCTACAAGGATTGCTATGATTACAACGGCTGAAAACATTAACAACAAAAAGTAAGGCCAATGCAATGCAATTGAATGCAGGCAAGAAACCAATGACTGAAAAACTATTCTACTAAATCACAGTCAGAACTGAAAACGAGAAACAGAATCTATTCAGCAATGTTTAGATATCTAATGATGGATAGAATAGAATGAAATGAAATGAACTAATGTTACCATTTTGTAGTTTAGATATTTTGTGATTGAATGAACTAGGAAAAAAATTGGTTTCGTCGGTTTCCATAAATCCCAACATAGTGCATAGAGAAATATAGTTTGTCTCTTTTTATCTACTTATGCAATTCATTATGATATTATCGTATCTCTAACATTTGAGGGAAAGAAAAACAAGATATTGATGTACTTCCAATTATTTCAAATAATGGATCCTATAAGCATTACATATCTAATGGAAGGCAATGCAAAGAATGCAAAAATGCAAGTAAAAATGACCTTTATTTGTAGAATTAACATTTGACAAGAAAGTAGTACGAAATGCAATGAAACCATTCAAAAGTGATTAAAACAAAAACTGGTGATTTTGGCTAACCAGGGGTATAAAACTTGACAAACTTGTCAATCAATCTCTGAACGGTGGTTTTGCTGTTTTGAGCTTCTTCCACAAGCTTTGTCATTTTAGCCACCACACAGTCTTCAGCCAGTGCTGTAGTTTTCACACTGATATAACCTTTTAATCGATCAAGAAAACACGTTAACTTCACCAACCTGGTCTAGGAAAAAACTAATGACCAACTATTTTTCTTCTCATATTTACTATTTTACCAATGATACGTTACAATAAGAACTAAGAATTTACCATTCAAATTGATGGTGCCAGCCCACACAGTAGAATCCTTTTGTTTTGCCACAGGGAATGATTCCCCAGTCAAAGTTTTCTCGTCAACTTCACAGGTTCCATCTAGAACAACTCCATCAATGGGTATCACCTCGCCTGCTTTAACAGCTAAAATGGTGTTTACTTTCACCTCATCAGCATCCACAACCTCTCCTGTTTCAGCTATAACTGCTTTTTGAGGGGTAATGTTCATCAAAGACGACATAGCTGCATTTGCCTGAATCAATACATTTTTGCAATTTAGAAGTTTAACTTACTGTCAGAATTGAAACAGAGAACCCTGCTTTTGTTTTCTATAGAGAACATCTACACATCACAAAAAATTGGCCACTTTACATGAACTCCATTCATTCAGTTTTCTTCATCAACATCATAACTATGTTAATAATTCTTGATTCTTAAATCACACATTTTTTTATGCTTTTGTGTAATCAATAATGCAATTAGACTTTTTATGTATAACCCAGGTTGCTTTCTTACATTCAAGAGTGTCAACCATTATCCATAAGTTTATATATATAGTATAATGATAAGGAATAAGTATCTGTGTTTGAGAAGTGCACACTTCAATTATAAGTAATGATTACAATAAATCCGGGTCCACAAATTTATTATTAATTCAAGAATAAAACATTAATACTTGAGACAGTGTAAAGGATGATAAATAAATAAATAAATAAATACCTTCCAAAAAAAAAATGAATACCTTGTAACTTGCCCTTGATTCTAGCCATTCTGCAATTGAGAAGAGGAAAACGATGGTGCCGGCTTCCAAATAATCATCCATTGCAATTGTCCCAATAACTGTCAAGTAAAAAGAAAAATAGAGATATGTAAATCTTATAATAAATTTTTTTTCATATAATCAGAAGTTCATTATATAATAATTAAAGAGTAACACTCTTCTTTCTTAGGCTCTATATATATTATTAAACTGAGAGAAAATATATAATATTTAACAACAATCCTTTTTTTCTCATTGGACAGAAACGGTTACATGAATCGAATAATGAAAGTGTTCTTTTATGGTAAATCATATATATGTATAATATAAACTGTTGATTATTTAGTTAATTTGGATAACAATAAAGTTTGATTCCATAAGACGTTAGCATATATCTTGTTTTGTTTGCTTCTATGAAATGTTTGATGCAGATAGTAGAAAAGACATTTGAGGGGGGTGAGGTTTGTCCCTTTCATACCGCTTCAATAATACAAGTTAGTACTTGTCGTTAAGAAAATCTGACAAGACAAAGTATTATCAGCAGTGCGAGGGAACCGCTGTGACGAGCCGTTTTCATCAGTTTAAATTTATGAACAAACGGTGATGTTTGTTCGTTACAGAGCAGATTTTCAGTGTGTTCGGATGGATGCACTTTAATGCCACATTTTATGTGGTTTTTCACTTCTGAGTTCAACTTACACTAGTTTCAGCTTCCGTCATAAACTGAGTTATGAATGCATTTCAAGAGCACATTCTTGCACTAGCAAATCTCACTTGATATCACTTTATATAAATATATACAAATTTCACTTCTTTTTAAACACTTATTGTCTATCACTTTGCATGAGAAAAATATATGAAATCATTCAAGTTTCAAAGATTGCGAAAGAGAATCATATTTGTTACAAGGATGTGAGAATCTCTCATGTGATTCTTCACGTGATTATATTAGGTGGAAAAACAAATGAAGATGAATATTTTAAACATGGCAGAATCTGTCGGTTGTGCTGATTCAGGATTTTTGTTGTCAGTGGTTGTTTTGGGTTGAGTTTGAATTTAATGAGAACCAAGATTTTTTTTTTTTGCTTTATCAAAAACTAGCAAGTGTGCTGTAAGGTTATTTTTATGAAAGAAAAAACAATTTTCTGGAAGTTTAAATGGTTAGTTTGGAAATAAATATTCATAATTTGATAAGCTAAATATAAAATTACATAAGAAAAAACAATTTACTGCAAGTTAATAAGTTATAAAAGAAAAAACAATTTACTAAAAGTTTAACAATTTAAAAAACTGAGAGTTTAGCGGAGTTTAAATGGTGGAACTTTAGGGGTTTCCATGGGATTATCAAACTATGTTTTCAAATTTTAGAGATTGTTCTCAACTATAGGTAACAAACCAGGGTTAAAATCATCAGAAATACTAGCAATAAATCTCTTAAATATTTTTTTTATAGCGAATTAAAAAAAATATAAATAGTAATTTAAGAAAAAAAAATACAATGGTGCGTGTTATTTTAAAGAAAAATATGCTAAAAATACTCAATCTATTATTTAGAAAATTAAGATAAAATAAGAAGAATTTTCGAAAAAAACAATTAATACTTCTAAAATGGGTAGAAAAAAAAATGGAAAACATGGCAAAGATGGGGGTTAAAGTTTATCTGAAGACATCTTAAATAATGATATAAAATTTAAAAAATTTATTCAAACAGAATATGATAATATATAATCCAAAATGTGCCATGATTCATCTAGTATGTGAACCTTTTCCGAGTTCTTCTAAATTTTATGTGAAGGAAATTTAACAAGTGAATTGAGAATCGAGTAGCAGTCCAACTTAATAAACAGAAGATGAAATTGTTGAAAAGTACCCATTTCATTTTTAATTAAATGTTCCATTTAAATTTTATGAAGAAAAAAAAATGCCCGTCCAACCTTTTGTCCGGTATAGTATTAGGACAAACAAAAGGAAAGAGGAATATTTTGTTATAATTATTAGTAATTAAATTAATTTTATAATTACAGAAGCTACAGTTTTGTCACGGCTTCTGCTAGTGTATTTTAAAAATAATAAATAAAAATATGAGAAATGAAGTAAATTACCTGCTATGATCATGAGAATGCTAATGTCAATTCTACGATTTCGAATGGAGGCAATGGCCTTTAGGATGATAGGGTAAACACCAGCAGCAACTGCACCAAGTGCTACATACTTCATGGGATGGTAAACAAATTTCAGAAGGGAAACCAAAAGTAGAACACCAGATGCAATTGAGTATGGGTTTGGCCATCTTTTCTTGTGCTTTTCATCTCCATGTACTCTGATATTCGCTTCTAATCTTGCTTGATTCAATGCCTTAACTGCCATCACAAACTTTTATTATTCATTTGTCACTTTCCTTTTCATCAAAATCAATTCTTTTTGCATCACAAAAGATAAAGTTGGTCTTAAAGCAAAAAGATATACATAAACACCCTAACTTTATTCATATGCTACAAATGCTATGTACATAGTTATAGGAATAATACTCCAATTCCACAAGGAAAACTATACATAATTACTTTACACTTCCACAGCTAACCCAAGTTTTACTCCTTAATTCATAATACTTATACCTAAAGTGTACTTTCATTATATTTTTTTAAAATTTGCGTTTATCTCACCTTGTTATAGTCATATTCATTTATAAGATTTTTGAGCATGGAATTTTAATTTTTAATAATGACACTAGAATCATCTTCAAAATGTAAATACATATATTTAAAAAAATGTGGGTATCTGTGACTGAATGAATTCTATTTAATTAAGATTAAATAAAATGTTGATTTTATAAAAAAAAATTATGGTTGATGAATTAATCTTAAGAACATGAAATCTAAAACAGGCAAAGTTTGCAAATCTATTTCACTCCCTGCAAACATGAGATTTGCGGACTCTAATCAAAAGAAACCCTTTTGGTCATAATTTGTGTCCAAGTGGAAAAGTTGAGATAAAGAGGCACACTTCCTTTTTCATTCGTAATGCATCATCTTTAACATCAACACGTTACGTTTTGTGGAAAAGGAAACTTTGTGAAAAAGTTGATAATGGTGCTCTTATTTCTTGGAAAAAAGATGCCCAAGTAAGCAAGATCATCCACCAAAGCAAACTTCTTTGTGTTCTACCTTTTACCGCGGCTAGAATACAAGCATGGCAATTATTAATGAAAAATAGTTATTTTGGTTTTTTTTTAACTTATTCTGAATTCCGCATAATTTTTTGAAAAAAAACTAACAATTTCTCGAAATTAACAAAGTACAAGTACCATAAACTCGTTTTCATAATTAACTCCTCTTAATCAAGGAAAAGAATCTTTTACCCCCATTCGATAAACCGGTACAAAAAATTGGGTAATCCTATAATCGCACCTCTATTTTCAAGCAGTGAGCTCCAATGTGGAGTGGTCTACTCAATTTGGAAATTTGGACTAAAATTTGGAAATTACTTTTATCAGTTTTAATTAATGATAATAAATTTTAATGTACGAAACGAAGAAAGAAAAATATTAATTTCTAAATAAAAATACTTTTAAAAAAAAAATCAATTTCAATCCACGAGAACACTTCAAACAGGGGGGAAAAGTTCTGTCCTTCGCTCCATATACGATTAAATGCTATGCATGTCACAAGCTTCATCCTAGAATATCGTGATTGTGGCACAGTGCGCAGTTCAAAATTTTGTGAGCATTAATGATGTAGTATTTTGTCAACTTTCTGTGAGTACAGAATAACAAACAAAATGGTCAAGAAGAGGAGGATAAAGTGATATTGGAGAGAATAATGTACCGATTTGAAGTTGCGAAATGGCAAGAGTGTCATGGAGAACAATGACAGTTCGTGAAGGAACTATCACAGAAACCTCTTTGATTCCTTCAAGAGGCTTTAAGATGTTTTCAATGAGTGGCACTTCAGAGGAGCAGCAGAGACCCAGCACATCAAAGTAGCTTTTCTGCAATTTTTTACTCTTCTCCATGACTTCCAAAGCTTTGATCAAAACACCTGTGCCACCCCCAAAACAACAATCACCCAGAGGAAAGTCCTTTCGGATTCAGTAACCAAATTAAGAAAACACAAAGGAAAAACATGTGATTATTCTGAAAAAAAGAAAATAGAGGTGACGCTAAAGGGACCACAAATTAGAACCAAAAAAACGCCTCTTTCTTAACACAAACAGTTAACGAAACCGTTAAACAAGTAAGGTGTGGAACCATGTATGTATGAGATAAATAAAAAAAAATGGTACAAGGTAGGAAGAGAAACTGGTGAGAGATAGAGAGAGAAAGAAGACCACCTTGTTGTGAGGAGAGAGAAGAGGAATATGGTGGTGATGCCAATGGTGTGTGAAGCGGTGCAAGACGAATGGGAGCTTAAGTAGGCAAACTCTGAGTGGGGTATTCCGGACAAAAATATTTTAAAAAATCAGAAAAGTTATTTTGACACCCCCACTTTTTTTTTATCTTAGATGGCTTTGAGAGCCCTGAATAATAATAAAATATTAAACTAAGTTGTTCAATTAATGTAAATTAAATTACTGAAGATAAACTTAAAATAAGTATTGATGGTGGTATAAATTTAACTGGAATCATCACTCAAGACAAAAAAAAAAAAATAGAAGAGATAAGACTTGTAACATAAGAAGAAGCTAAGACATTTTTCTTAAATAACGTGTCCGTGTCGGATACATATATTAATGTTGATACTTATCGGACACTTATAGGTTATTTATTGGTGAAATGTTTAATTTAAAAAAAATTATTGAATTTTTTATAATTATAACACGGTGTTAACTCAATTTTAAAAATGATAAATAAAATAATTTTCTAAAAAATTAAATTTATTATATAAATTTTTATTATGATTATAAAAATAAAGAACAAATTCTTTTAAACATGTTTTGTTATATATATTTATTATCAATTTATATAATTTATAAT
>Ga0123341_1004376_pt1 | contig 12395 bp, 12 predicted proteins | sample Turbeapinknodule_FD_89959 | JGI IMG/M metagenome (GOLD analysis project Ga0123341, IMG submission 89959) | Root nodule microbial communities of legume samples collected from Mexico - Turtle bean Mexico pink nodule | ecosystem: Host-associated > Plants > Roots > Nodule | place: Mexico: Nepantla... | reverse complement strand
TCTAGACTTATTTATTTTTGCATTTTTTTCTTCTCATTTTTAAGTATTAAGTGTAACATTTACTTTAGTTTTTTTTTTAGAATTTTGCATTTAAGGTAGACACTTCAATATTAAAAACAAAAGGGTGCTAGTTAGGGAAATAAAAGTGTAAATGGTGGAATTTACCCCACAGCTAACAAGCTATTATTTATTGAAAAGTAAAAATAAAAAATATTTTAACTTATTTACTAAATTAATTCTTAAAAATATTTTAAAAAAAACTAAATACATTATTTATCCTGCAAGAAAAGGGTTTAAATGTTTATTCAATATGTACGTATTTTTTAATTTGTTAATGTATCAAATATTTCTTAAGCTTTCATTTTATTCCACAATAATAACTATTGTACCCATATATATTTTAATTTTTAAAATAACTTATTATTCGAGATATTATAGACCTTAATTTTTTTCACCTATAATAATAAAGTATTTTTTTAATTAAAACGGCTTCTTAAAAGAACTGGAGTAAAGTTATAGATCATATTACCTAATAGTTTTTTATACTACAACAAATAAATAAATAAAGTTATAGTTGAAAATTAAAAACAGATACTTATTTATTTTATGAAGACATATTGAAATAAAATAGAATCTCAATAATAGTTTTAGGAGAATGTCGTGGATTCTAAAAAGAAGGGGTTTTGTATAAAAGTTTGGCTACTTAATATCTTAATCAATGTCTGAATACTTTCCTTATAGGTTAAATTTTTTCTTTCCTATTCTATTTACTATTAGATTTACTAAACTCCCAATTTATTTAAATAAATAAAGAAGACTCTTATTTTATTATTTATAAATTATAAGTATATTTTATAATATAATAAAAGTTATAGTCAGAGGTAGAAAAGAGAAAGAAAAAACAGAAAGGAGCAAGAAAGAAAGAGTGTGATTCAGCTCTAACGAGGCGATCATATTTCTATTCTATCTGTTCTAATTCGGACCACAGACCCACCCTTCTCTGCAATTAGGTAAATTTATCACCTTTCTATTTGTTTCTCACTACCCTCTTAATTTTGATTATTGTTTTTTAGTTGAGAACGATTATTCTTCTCTTTTGTTGAGTCATCACCACTTTGCACTTTTTTTCATTTTTCATGTAATATATGCAGTTGCTGACTTTGCGGTGAGAGAAAAGTGTCCGGAATCTCCATAGGTTACTGTGAACATGGCGAATAACTTGGCGGCGCAACTTGTTGGTTCAGAGATACATGGATTCCACACATTGCAAGGTATGTACTTCACTGTTGATTTCTGAATCATGCCTATGTATTTTGATCAAGTGTCTAAGACCAACATATAGTTGTTTGTTTTCTTGTTAGTTTATAATTAGCGATTAGAGTAATTTACATGGATGTTGTGAGTATTAGTACTAGATGTTCAAACACAATGTTCTAGCATTTAATTGGAACAAGTTGTTCCCTAGGTTTAATAAATCATCTGGTAAGCCTACTAATGCATTGCATCGATGTTAGTTTTTTTCATCTGGGGGAGAGGTTAGCCCCTGAAGTGGGTTTTAGTTAGGCCATGTCAAAAGGAAAGGAAATCTGTCTAGTTATTGTTCTGACATGTTTTCTTATATATGTCTCAGATTTGGATGTGAGGAGCATTATGGAGGAAGCGAGAACCAGATGGCTTCGTCCCAATGAAATCCATGCCATGCTGTGTAATTACAAGTATTTTCCCATTAATGTCAAGCCAGTGAATTTGCCAAAAAGTAATTATCAATTAGCAATGACTTCATATTTAAATAGTGGGTGCATAGTTTCCAATCTGCACTGTCATGTACTTTTTATAGATATTAAATTATGTATGCATCTCTTGATTTCTATAAACATTTTAACTACTGGTAGAAAGCATTCCATGATAATCATATTTTGGAACTTTTGTGATTTCAAGCTTATTTGCTAAGTGTAAGCTTCTAAACCCTTTAATTATTAGTTTTAAAACTTATTTTGTTTGAAATTTCTATTCTTAGGAGGATCCATTTCCCTCAAAATCTCTTTGTAACCTTCTGGTTTTACTCAAAATGGTTTTCTTCTTTCATAAAAAACACTCGACAGTAATTTGTTTGTAACATGAATAAAACAATATAAAGTCTAACTGCAAATGACTTCTCGTTCATGTATCTGATAGGATTTCAATTAGTTATTTTGCATTCAAATAATTTTCACTATTAGTGATAAGAAAATGTCAAATATCCAGAGAAAATGTTTTTATAATTATTATTATTATTATTTTGTGTGTGAACAGGTGGTACTATTGTCTTATTTGATCGTAAGATGCTTAGGAACTTTAGAAAAGATGGGCACAACTGGAAAAAGAAAAAGGATGGGAAAACTGTTAAAGAAGCTCATGAGCACTTAAAAGTGAGGGTTTTCATTCTTTGGTGTTTTTATTTGCGTTAATTTTATTTTATTTTAGTTTCTTTAAAAGATTGTAGATGGGATAATTGATCATTGTTAATGTGGAATGTGAATGAAATAAACACTGATACAGAGATGAGAAGGTATACCAAATGGCCGGATAAGCATAAGATGTGGTTAAATGTTGAAAGACATAAGGCTTCTTGGAGATCAGTTTTCTATTTTCCCAATTTTGCTGATGCTGTTCAATTCACTGTGCTCTCTCCATAAATAGTAAATTACGAGAGTTTAGTGTCTAGCAGTTTGTGGTTTTCTGCTCTTAATTTTACCATTAAATTTGGTGTTTATTATGTATGATGATAATTCCTTCCTCAAGTTTTTTGTTATCATTGATTAATTACCATAATATCTGATTTCTCACAATCTTTTTTGTCCTTTTATTCTTTTCCACGTCCAACAGGTTGGTAATGAAGAAAGGATCCATGTATATTATGCACATGGTCAGGATAACCCAAATTTTGTGCGAAGATGTTATTGGCTGCTTGATAAGTATGCATATGAGTGGCCTCTTAAAGCTTCATTTCTAAAATTTTATGCATGTTCTGCTGAGTTATGTTGTAGTATGGTGCTTCTGTTATTCTTGCATTTATTGATTATAGCATAAAATTAAAATAAGTTTACCAATAATACGTGACTTAAATTTCTTTTCACTATTTTCTTTTCAGGAGCATGGAACACATAGTCCTTGTTCATTATCGTGAAATACAAGAGGTAGTGTTTAGTTGTTCTCCATTTCCTCTATTTTTTTTCCCTTTCAAAAGTTCAATTTGACCTCACAAACCATGATTTATGTGTTTACTGTATTTTGTTTTGTCTGAAAGAAAGACCATGTATATTTAAGTCATTTGTCAGATTGTGATGTGATCTACTGATCCTTAAGTTGTTAATGTAGTTTTATCCTTTTGAATTTGTCTGGATACAGCATGATCCTGTCTATAACAATTTTTTATTACAGTAATGTTTTTTCACTTGGGCTGGATGGATATCTCATTTGTTTTCTGTGTATAGTGTGCACAGGCTCTTTCATAGTTTTGATTTCCATTATATTTGTTTGAACTTTGAAAGATAGCTAAGTCCAACAATGTATTTTTACCAGTTTCGATGATGAATAGAAGCCCAAAAGTTGATTTCAAGACAAGTGGGATAATCATTTTTTAAAATTCCAGTGTTTTGGTCTTATTTCGTATGCTGGACGATTGCATGGGCCATGGAAAAATATTAACAGAACCATTATTAGTATGAGCATGACAGTTTATTAGCTAGCATTAAAAGATGTCCAAGTACAGCTTTATATATTCTACTGTATTGTATACTCTCCTTTCATTTTACTTCAAATTTGCCTAGACTGGGAGTCTACTTCTCTCTATTGTATTCCTTTTCAACTAAAGGGTATCCCATGGCATTTATGGCAGAGGTGATTCACGTTATGTCCATGGAAAGTTTTAAAGAACTGAAGGTTGTTTTCCTTACAGTGGTATTAAAAGCATTTGCCAAAGTAAAAGTTATATCCCACTCATTGTTTCATTATGTTTGTTCAAGATCTCATATTAACTAAAGATATGACAATATTATAGTATATAAATGGGTGCAAATCTCACCTTACAAGTCAATTTTGTGGAGTTGAGTTATACTTTAAGTCTGCTTTCTAAAAATGTTGAAAAATGCATTTCAGAATAAAGTTAAGTTGTTTTCTCTTTAAACATAAAATCTAGTATTTCAAAAACACTCATCAGTTATAGGATTTGATCATTTAGTTTCTCTTAATGACCCTTAGAAGTTAAAACATCTTTATAATTACAAAAAGCTCATATTTAAGGTTCCATTTGTGTACTAAAGTTTTATTGTGGAAATGGATATAACTTGGCTTCGTCGCTTTTGGGATGCTGTTTGTGATACAGATGCAAGGTTCTCCTGTCACTCCTGTAAATTCACACTCCAGTTCTGTCTCTGATCCCCCTGCACCATGGGCTGTATTAGAAGAAATAGATTCAGGGACCACAACCACATATGCTGGTGGTGAGAAATAACTTATATTGTTGCTGTATATCTTCTTAAAAGTTGTACTGTTGAAAGCTATCAGTATGAAAGGCTCATGACAGTTGCTTAAAATATTATATTTTAATTTTGAAGATGGTAAATGTTTGTTTGGAAACAATGACTTGCAAGAAAAGAACATTCCTTATTTTTATTCTGCTCATCTTTCCTAAGGAAGCAGAAAATAATTTTTTTTGTTGGTTTATAATGCTATGGATATCTTATTGTTTAGTTGATAAGGTGTATAATCTCATCCTTTCTGGTTGGACAAAAACAGACATGAGTGACAATGTAAAAGACAAAAGTCATGAACTGAGACTTCATGAGATTAATACGCTTGAGTGGGATGACCTAGTGGATGCAAATGATCATGATGCCTCTACCATGCCTAATGGAGGTAAATGGTAGTTGATTAAAGCACAATCAGCCACTTTTCTGGAGTGCATCATTATTTTATTTTAACTTAATTAACTTTTTGCAGACACTGTTCCATATTTTAATCAACAAGATCAAACTTTACTAAATGACAGTTTCAGCAATGTAAGATAATGATCTTTCCTTTATTTGTATTCATTATTCTGTTCTGTATAGTCCCTTTCTCTTGAGTTCTGCAGAAGACAGTTAGTTCTTTTCTTTTACTTCCTCTTCTTCTCTATCTTGTTTTCCTTCTTTTTTCTCGGGATACTTGCTTTGTAACAGTCACTCATTTGGTATACTTGTTTTGTCACCAGGTAGTCAACAATCCATCTGGAGAAATTTCTTCTTTTAATTGTCTTCCTCAGCCAATTGCCGGGACCAACAGTGTTACTTACAATTTTTCAGAAAGTGCTAAGCTTCAGATGATGGGCAATCAAGCAAATCCAAATGAGCAGAGGAATAATATTGGTTCTTTAAGTGCTGGTTCCTTGGACCCTTTGGTCAATGATAGATTGCAAAGTCAGGGAAGTTTTGGAATGTGGGTGAATCACATGATGTCTGATTCATCATGTTCAGTAGATGACCCAGCTCTTGAGTCACCAGTTTCATCCGTTCATGAATCATATTTGTCTCTGGGAGTGGATGGTCAGCAATTTTGTCAGCCAGAACAAGTATTTACTATCACTGATGTATCCCCTACATGGGTGTCTTCCACTGAGACATCAAAGGTTTCCTTTGCCATTCTTATATATCTACTTGCTATCAATTATTTCCTGTCTCAAGCATATCTTTACAATTAACTCTAATGTGTGTTATTTAGTTTCTTATTTGATTCCTCTGTCATTTCTTTCAATCTTGAATTCTTGTTGAATTCCAAAGTTATTAACTGCAAATATATAAACCGAGGAATATGAATAAATGGTATTTTCAGTCTAACCAAAGTCCTTTTTTAATTGGTGCTATGAGTTGCTCTTTGGTACACGCGTGCAGAGTGTAAATTGGAACTGTATTTAACAGATAGCTGCATGATGAATTCACATGTTTGCTACTTGTTATTTTGATTTCTGAACTACTTTACTTGCAGGTCCTGGTGACTGGATTCTTTCATAAGGATTATATGCACCTTTCAAAGTCCAATCTATTATGTGTCTGTGGTGATGTTAGCGTTCCTGCAGAAATTGTTCAGGTTGGATTCTACCGGTGCTGGGTACCACCACATTCGCCAGGAATCGTGAATCTCTTCTTGAGTTTTGATGGCCACAAGCCTATTAGCCAAGTTGTTAATTTTGAATATCGTACTCTTGTCTTGCATGATCCTACAGCTGCAATGGAAGAGAATAGCAATTGGGATGAGTTTCGACTACAAATGAGGCTTTCTTATTTGCTCTTTAATAAACAACTGAGCCTAGATGTTATATCCTGTAAAGTATCACCTAATAGACTTAAGGAGGCTAGGCAATTCGCCCTCAGAACATCATTTATTTCAAATAGTTGGCAGTATTTAATCAAGTCAACTGAAGACCACCAGATTCCATTTTCAGAAGCAAAAGATGCTCTCTTTGGAATTGCATTGAAAAACAGACTAAGGGAATGGCTTTTGGAAAGAATTGTTCTAGGCTACAAGACTACTGAGTATGATTCACATGGCCAAAGTGTAATCCATTTGTGTGCAATTTTGGGATATACTTGGGCTGTTTCCTTATTTTCATGGTCAGGCTTGTCACTGGATTTCCGTGATAGATTTGGATGGACAGCTCTTCATTGGGCAGCATATTGTGGAAGGTATAATACACAGACACCCCACTTGTTTACACTGTTAACCCTTCTGCAAAGAAATTGACCAAAAATCCTTTTCTGACGAGGTTTCACCATTCATGTTCTTTCTGTTCCTTTTTTTCCTACATAAAACCAGACATTAAAATAATCAATGTGAATTTAGCATGAACTTGGATAAGTGGGCCGCTTGAAATTTGAATGAAAATTTTCTTATAAGCTTTAAAATTTGTATCTTCAGGGAGAAAATGGTTGCAGCTCTGCTGTCTGCTGGGGCAAAGTCAAATTTGGTGACTGATCCTACGCAAAAAAATCCTAGTGGTTGCACTGCTGCTGATCTTGCTTATATGAAGGGTCATGATGGCTTAGCAGCTTATCTTTCAGAAAAATCTCTGGTTCAGCAATTTAATGACATGAGCTTAGCTGGAAATATCAGCGGCACATTAGAAAATAACACAACTGATGCAATAAATTCTGCAAACCTTACTGATGACCAGCAAAACCTGAGGGATACACTGGCAGCTTACCGAACTGCTGCTGACGCAGCTGCCCGCATACAGACTGCATTTAGGGAGCACAATCTAAAACTGAGAACTAACGCAGTTATGTCTTCCAATCCAGAGGCTGAAGCACGCAAAATAGTTGCAGCAATGAAAATTCAGCATGCCTTTAGGAACTTCGAGACAAAGAAAATGATGGGAGCTGCTGCTCGCATTCAGTGTACATTCCGTACATGGAAGATTCGGAAAGAATTTCTCCTCATGCGTCGTCAGGCTGTTAAAATTCAAGTAAAATCTTCTCTGCTAGTTGACACATGTTAACATTTGGTTGGATAAATTGACTAACACCTTTGTTACAATGCAGGCTGCTTTCCGGTGCTTTCAACTGCGGAAGCATTATCGCCAAATTCTTTGGTCTGTAAGTGTGGTTGAGAAAGCAGTGCTACGTTGGCGGTTGAAGAGAAGGGGTTTTCGAGGGCTCCAGGTCAGAACTGTTGAGGTGGGAACCGGAGATCAGGATAAGGAAAGTGTTGTAGAGGAGGAATTCTTTCAGACTGGTAGGAGACAGGCTGAAGAACGTGTTGAGAGATCTGTGGTGAGGGTTCAGGCTATGTTCCGATCCAAGAAAGCACAAGAAGAGTATAGGAGGATGAAATTAGCTCTAGATCAAGCAAAGGTGACAGAAAAATTATACATTTCATTAGTACTTGGAGGATTTGGTTTTGCATGTTTTTTCACCTGTTGACTATTCATTTGTGCAGCTGGATCGGGAATTCGAAGAACTTCTTAGTACTGAAGTTGATATGGAACTGAAGGCATAGGTTTACCCAAACAGAGTCTTGTTTTAGGGTGCAATCTGTTATTATATATCCTGTGGATCTTGTAAGTTCCCTTTGACCCCCTTTCAGACTCACTTAATATCTTAGATTTTTATGTGTCATTGGGCAACTATGTTCATTATATTCTGATGCAAAGATCTAAGCTCTCAACTGAAACACTGTGCCACCCCAAAGATTTACAGAATACTAGAATAGTTAGAGCTAAGCCTGGCCTTTTGCCTCAAAGATAGGAGCTGAGGCAACCAAAGGCGCCAACACATCTTCAAAATTAGCCCATCTGTATACAAATAAACTTTTTGTTTCTTACCATATCAAATAGCAGTGATCTCTTTGATGATTAAAAGGTTCTTACATCACACTCATCCGAATAACTGTTTTAAAATAAATCTAATTCAGTAGCGCCCAACTGTAACAATAATTTGTCCATTCATTGCTATTTTTAATACACGTTTGTAAGACTTTAAGGTGGTGTAAATATTAAATTATTAGAATAAAATGTATTTTCAATATCTCCATAGAAAAATATATCTTCAGAATCTTCCTATTTATTTCTATATATTTTTATTTTCTTTTCTTTTGAAAATTTTGGTTATTATAAATAGAGACAATGAGAATCTTACAACTTCATGTCACATTTTTCTTAATAAATCGCATTACACATATATCCATAACAACCAGGTTTATATTTGCATAAACAATATATGACAGTTGGTAGATAGTTGGTAGGTCCCTTGTTATACCCGTAGGAATTCAAATTTTCATCTTATATATAGAAAAAGACTGTTGGAGGAATTTTAACACGTTTGAGTACTGTATATTTCTACAAATTCTCATACAGATCTTTCTATTTGCAAAAAATTATTAAATAAAAAGTAAACCTGGGATTGTTTATGTGTGTAGAGAGAACAACGGCGACTGTGATTTTATGTGAAATGAGTGAAAATAGATTGATAAATTTCACATAAATTATGTAAATTAATAATAAATCATGTTTTTTGTTTCTTAAAGTCGTATTCATATAACTTTTACTTCAAATAAAACAAGCCCTTTCATTTTTTACACTGCCTTATGTTAAGCACTTCTACCTTCATTTGAATGGAGACCAACAAAATTATAAGGATATTTTATTCGAAATTAGAAACAGATCATTATTAAAACTTACGAGAAAAATTAAGATTAAAATATAAAAGTCATAACTTTTTTAAGTGATCGACGTGACCTTTGACATACAACAATTACTCGTTGTATAATTATCAAATAAGAATAATTAAGTGATTCATGTACTTCAAGCAAGCCTCTACACATTTTTCTTAATCAAAAGTACTTATTTCAGAATTGTGTTTGAGTGCAAATATTTTCATTAAATTGAGGAATCAAAGTCAAAACCCAAATACATAAATAAGTTGTTCTCTTCAAATAACTCAACTGGGTACCAAATTTATTGCAATCATGAATAAACGCATAGTACATTTAAGCTGACTTGGACTTCAGTGACTTATAAGTCTATCTTTCAATCCGCTTTTTCTTGAAAACGTGAGATTGGCAAAAGTATCCTAAGATTATCTACCACCAAAAACATTCTCCTTGTGACCCATGTGAACGAATTTCCCGAACACTATCAACAAAAACGAAAAGCAGTGTCGAACCTAGTAACATTCAAGCCACCATTTATTAATCCTGTAATTTTAATAACCTATAGAACAGCAACACAAGCTTGCAACTGCCACCCAAAGAAAAAGAAACCACCATGTCTCATAACAAAAAGTAAAACCACCATTTTCAAGCTTTCAATTTACATGAGCAGATAGGTCTAGAAACTACAGTATACTAATATGGAGACTGCATTAACATGATGATAATGAAGAAGTAGAAGCACGCATGATGTATTCTATTTAATGTACTGAGAGAGCCACTGAAAGCCTTCACCATACCCCATCTTGCGGACAATACTGCACATGAAAACCTCCAAAGGACGAACATTGGATTCAGCCAAATTAACCTTGCCCTTGCCTGTGGTGAAGTTAGTGAGGCCCATGTGATATCGAAGCTCATCCTCTGAGGCAGCATAAGGTATGTCAATCTTGTTTCCCAATATAAGGAAAGGCACATTTGCAAGTGACTCGTCAGAAAGAAGAGCATCCAGCTCCTTCTTTGATTCTGAAAATCTTTCTTTGTCATATGCATCAACCAGGTATATAACCGCATCCACCTATATCATGATATCATCATGCAAATTATAATTCATAATACGACAAAACTTTGATCAATGATAGGTGCATGATTTTTCCAAAATTAAATAATGTCCATGTCAATGTTTGATTTCAGAACTAGCTAAGCAGCACTGTTTTTCTTAATTGGCCAAAAAACCAGCTAATGCCAACAACAATTGGTGAAAAGCAACAAAACGGGGCTCAGAAAAAGGCATGATGATTCAGATTTAGAATCAGCATTGATACATGGTATTTACAAGGCACAAAATTCAAACATGCTTTGAACAATCAATTCAAAAACCTAATAATAAGATGTAAACTTACAAACTACTATCTTAACATGCCACCACGCCCAATAACAACCACAACAATAGTAATAACTAAAGTCATTCAAATGTGCTGTATTCAAAAACATGAAACTGAACAAGAAAATGAAATAACAATTGAACAAAGGATATACAAACCTGAGCATAATAATCCCTCCAGACCCTACGAGCAATCTGGTGGCCACCCAAATCGAAAGCCTTAAACTTTATCTTCCCAATACTCAACTCCTCTGAAGTGGGATATTGGGTAGGTTGATGCTGAACTAATCTCTGCATAAATTTAATTTATCGTCAAAGAAAACCTTCAAACTGATAAAGCTTTGAGCAATAATCCAATAACAAGAAATCACAAAAAAAGTAATGTTTAAAGAAAAAAACCTCATCTCTGAGCATGTGAAGCAAAGTGGTCTTGCCAGCATTATCTAACCCCAGGAACAAAATCTTTGCCTCCTTTTGCCACAGACCAAGGCTGGCCAAAATTCCATAGAACCAATCAAAAAGAAACATTCTTTTTTATAATCTTCCTCTCTCTCGAAAACGTTCACAAGTGGTGTGAAAAATAAAGAACAAAATCCCCGACGCCGTCAAAGTCTCCGGAAACTCCAACCCGTGAAGCCAAGAGAGAAAAACTAGACTTCCTAAGTATTAATTCAGAAGAAGAATCCACAGAAAACCCAAGAAAACGCAACACCAAAAGAACCAGTTTTCTTTTGTTTTTCTATTTTCTTTATGTTTTCTGCCTTCAACTACCTCATCACAACGGAATATATATACTGAGGGCGAGCGAATGGTGGTGACCGGCTTGTCCGGTGAAAGATATAGGCTGAGATGCGGCAGAGAAAAGTGAAGCAGAAATGTTTTATTGAGGGTAGAAGAGGGGACACTGGAGCAGCCTGTTATTGGGGTAAAATTCCAGTTGTGCGGATTTGATTGGTTGGTACGCGTCACTGGGTTTAACAGTTATGATATATAATAAATAATAAAAGCAGAGATTATTCTGAAAATGTTAGCTCCGGAAGAAGCTAAACGAGAACAAGTAAAATTTACACGTATGTGAAAAGTTGTTGTCACATAACTACGAAAAGAATGGCGTGTGTGAAAGGCATTTTTCAATTCTTTTCAACTCCATAAGCCAAATGTACTGCACTAACATCTTGCTTTTTTTCCAAGTATTTTCTCTCATCAAATTTTCTTTTACTTTTTCTTTCCCAACTATTTTCTCTCATCAATTTTTTTTTTTTACTTTTACAAAAATTTTGTGCAGAATTCCTTTGAGATTATAACTAATGAATCTTAGAAATTGATCAATTGAATCTATTCAATGGTGAACATTCCAAAATCTTGAAGTTAAAGATTGTCTTTTTCAAAGTATCTTGAAAATATTACCAACATTAATTATTCATTAAAAAAACAATAAAGTGACAAGAACATAAATAATAAATAAGAGAATCCACTAATAGTGTAAGATTATAAAGTCTAATAAGATATCGGAAAAACTTTGTATTTTATCTTTATTGGATGAGATTAATGTTTTGTTTGAATTAGAGGGTGTGAAGGAGTGGAAAGTTGAGGATGTGGGAGAGTGGAAATGTGAAAATTTGTGAAGAAAGTTGAGAGTGTTTTGATCGAGGTATGTTAGAGTGGATGTTTGAAGAAAATTTATTGAAATATGTGAGTGATGTGATGTGATGGTTGTAAGGATATTTTGAATTATTTTTAATTGTGTAAATTGTAAGATTACAAATTTACCCTTGTATATATAAAAAAAGAAATAAATGATAATTAATTTTGTGGACATTTTATTTATTAAAATAAATTAAAGTTTTAATTA
>Ga0123341_1004375_pt1 | contig 12398 bp, 7 predicted proteins | sample Turbeapinknodule_FD_89959 | JGI IMG/M metagenome (GOLD analysis project Ga0123341, IMG submission 89959) | Root nodule microbial communities of legume samples collected from Mexico - Turtle bean Mexico pink nodule | ecosystem: Host-associated > Plants > Roots > Nodule | place: Mexico: Nepantla... | reverse complement strand
TAGATAAAATAATAATAATAATAATAATAATAATTATTAGTATTGATTCATAGGTAGTGAGCAACCTATTGTTGACAACCATAAAAGTTAAGAGTCATAAATAGAATCATAGAATGATCTAATTGGATTTGTAAACTTCCTGTATAAAGGAGATAAATCCAAAAAAGACTTCAAAGAACCATGCATCTGATACTAAAATGTCACCTGATGAGGCATGCAAGTACTGTCAATAAGATTTTGGATAAGCGATATATTGAACATAATTTCAACTCAATGCGCAATTTTTTTCATTCATCTTTCATGTTTTTGTACTTTACCCATTTTTGTTTAGATTTGCGCATACACACCTGTATTAAATATATAATTTCACAAACCTAACCTAATAGATTATAACAATTTTGACTTAATTTAGAGTAGAAATATTAAGAAGATATAGGGTTCAGGATATGCAAGGATAATTGGAATATGATCCACGAGTCAAGAAAGTAAATTAAGTCCATATATAACACTGGTTTTGCTTTCTCCCACCCACTGTGTGAACGCTCAACTCTTAAAGGTCAATAAATTATAGCTATGTCCTACCAAGCCAAAATAGTGAACATCACTTTCCAAATACAAACAACTCCGCGTAACAAAAGGAGTTTAATCATAGCCAGTGTTGTTTATTCTGATAGATAAAAATGTGACAAATCTATAAAAACTGCAAAGCAGATGACTAGGTTGTGGGATCCATCAAACCAGAACAGTAGTTTTTTTTTTCCTTTTCATTAATAACACTGATGGAAAGTATAGCTTTTTCTCTTCAATGACAAATTTACGTTAGGATTGGATTATTAATATTATCTCTAGGGAAATTCTTTTTTCAATGCCTTTTTCATACACAATTCAAAATTGAGATTTAAATTCTGTGTGACTCGTACCATAAGTGAGATAATAGAGGAAAAACTAGTTCTGCTTAATTATTGGGGTTCATTTCCTTTTGCCTTTTTCACATCTAAAAAGATAGTGCAGGGTACTTCCAAGCCATGCTCTCTTGTTTTGCTTTGCTCATCCAACTTTCCCCTCGGCCACAAACGGAGAGAGAGAAAATAGACCAAAAGAATCAATATTAAGAACCTCTTAGAAAAAGCAAAATCTTTCATTGTAATCACAACTGGTTTAAAAAAGGACATATTCTCATGTAAACGACGGTACAAGGATGTTAGTCTTCGTGTACTGTACTCGTAATACTATGATTTATATTTTATAATAGAAAAACTAGGTAACTGTGATTACAACGTAATTTAAAACTTGGAGTTGAGTAAAAAATAGTGAGTGATTAACGGATGTTGTTGGTGCAGCATTTTTTTCATTTTGGAAAATAGATGTAAGATGAAATAAAAAATAATGAGAAGGAGCACGTAAGTTTGTCCCTGAGAAGGTAAAAAAGGTAGTGATCATCCTCCCAACAACCCATATGAATCCAATATTCAAAAACAACAACCAAATTGGCAGTGGTTAGAGTAAAAGTTGTATATGTCCATAGTTAAGAAGAAACTGACTCAACCGGGTGCTGATTAAAGCAAAGATTTCAATGAGTTACCTCTTTTGGTGTTTGTCTGATAAGTATGCAAGATACTCCACTAAATATTGTCCAAGATTTTGCTTCACCAGACATGCCAGATATGGCCCCACTAAAAAGAGTTGAGAGGGAGTTTGGTTAATGCATTTACATTACATAGTTACATGTGAATTCAGCAAAAAGAAAGATCAAAAACTGATTAAGCACTTTTTGAGATTTTTCTTTTTGGAAGGTTCGGTCCCACATGATGACACAATCACTTCAATTTTAAATATAAAAGCCATGTTGTCCCATTCAGAAGGACGTGGCAGAAACTTGACGGTAGCGCCACCACTATGGAATCTCTCTGGCCCCACTGTATGCCCTTTCCCTTCACTCTCTTATTTTCCTCACTTTTTTCCATTCATTTTCACTTCATACCACTTCTGTAATCTTTAAACCTTTCTGTTAACAGTTTTTAAGAAAAAAATATCAAATTCTGTTAAATATTATAAGTATATACGAAAAATCATAGAGAATCTTCTTTTAGACGACAATTTATTATTGAATGGTGGTGTAAAAAGATACAATTCTCTCAGTGTTCCAGTGCAACCACTAGCTCTATGCTACTCTTGTTTCTTGTTGTTGATGATGGTATGTGTTCCTTTGATTTAGATATTCATTTGGTTAGGGATCTTAATTTTTAGCTTTTCCTTATCAATTTGTATTAAAGGTCTCAATGAGGTTAAGGGTAGGAAAAGCTCACATCAAATCAATTGTGTTTATTCCTAGGTCTCGTGCACTTAAAAATTGAAAGCTATTGTACCAAAAAGACATTCAATTTAGGATTTAATGAAAATGGAATGGTAGGTAAAATATATATTTTGTGATAAAAGATACCATTGTTATTTTTATAAAACCTGTTTTAAAAATTATATTTTAAATTATTTGTAATTAATTAATGGGCTTTATGCTTGTAGTCTATCGAAATTAAGTTCTCCCATTTAGGTTACCAATTCGTGTTCAATGTCGCTGGAAATACACAGGAAAAGGGAAAGAAAGAAAGAAGACGGAAATAAAGATACTAATATTACGTTAATTATTTGGTTTTTTGATAATGCAATACAACAACATGAAATTATAATTAGTAAGTAGTAAGTGTAAGCCTGTGTTTGTTTGAATATCACAAAATTATTTTTTGTACTTTCTAACAAAATACACACATTTTAATGCAACTTTTTTAAAATCAATTATAATAGGCAATAAGCTTCATAGTGTTGTCGCTCTTACACAGGTGATTGCTTTTAACCTTTTGTTTTCCTTTCAAAAACATAACAGATTACGCGTTTTAGCATCACATTGAACATACTTTTGTATGTGTTATTTGAAGAAGAAAAAAGCAGGGATTCAAACAGGGAAAGAATGGTTGTAAGTCCCATAAAGTGAGGGAGAAATTCTACCAAGAGTGGCTTTTAAGAGTCTTGGATAATAATTTTGTACTTTCAACATTTTCTTGGGCTTATACGGTCAATGTTGAATATACTCACTCATGAATATACTTTGAAAATTGAAACGCACTTTGATGAAATTGGAGGCACGACACTTTGCTTTAGCTATAGATTTAAGCCAAGTTAAATCATTACTAGTTTTATAATCCATTTTTCAACTAAGATGCAGATTAAGGAGTAAGCCCTTGGGAAGAGCCCAAAACACATGAAATGGAGAACATAAAATAACTGTAATGAATTGAATTTGCAGGAAGTTAACTATAGTTTGTAGGTGTGAATGTGAACTGGTTAAGGTGGTGGGCCACTTTACTTTGGAATTTTTGGTGCACTTGAGACAAGTAATCTCATTCTCAAACTTTCGGTGTGCTAAATTTTGGACTTTTGGTTCCCTCATCAAATGCTATAAATAGCACACCATCAGTGACTCATGCTTTTACTCTACATTCTCTCATCTTCCTCATCTCAAACAACTCACACATCCATTACCACTTTGTCTTAGTGCACTCATTTTCAGTGTTATTCTGAATTTGTTCTTTCAAATTTTGGGCTTTGATCAGCTTATCCTTTTGGAAACTTGTGGATTCTTGTTCACATTTTCGCTTTGCAAACTTAATTGGGTCAAAATTAGTTGAGTCACAGTTATTTCAACTTCTTGGTACTACTCAGTTAATTGCATTCGTTTTGTTCCAGCTTTTAGGATTTCCAAACTTAAGGGTGGTAGTGGGGTTGGAGGGGAATAGGTGCCATAAGAGATTTCTAATTTCTTCAAGACGATGATCCTTGCATTTAATGGATGCACTCTGTGGAAGTGTCACTTGACATTTGACAAAAAGTCTGCTGTAGACAAAAGCTTCTATTTCTGGATCTTCCAAATCTTTAATAATAGATATAGTCTTGGCACCTAGCAGTAATTATATCCTAATCCTTCCAAAAGATCCTGGAAACTACTTTTTTTTTTTCCATTTTCTTGATATATAGCTTTGATTACTTTTCTTCATCAGCTTCACAATTTTGTGTGACTCTTTCTTTCAATATGGGAGGGGCAACACTGCCACCAGGATTTCGTTTCCATCCAACTGATGAGGAACTGGTGGGATACTACCTTAAAAGAAAAGTAGAGGGGCTTGAAATTGAGCTTGAAGTCATCCCTGTGATTGATTTTTACAAATTCGATCCCTGGGAGTTGCCGGGTAATCTTCAATTTCACATTTTGATCATTTTATCAGCACCCTTACTATGTAGACACGTAAAAAAGAAACCTTTCTGATGCAAGTTTAGCATAGTAAATGGACCAGACCAGTGTGAAACGCAACTTTATGAATACCAGAAAGAAAGCAGCAGTGTTTTGTCTGTTTTTCTTTTCTTCACTTTTTCTTTAGCGGTTAATCATTCTGAGCTGTAAAACTAAAAGCTGTTCAATAGGATTTCTTTAGTAAAAAAAAGTCATGGTTTTACTTAATCAATTTGTTGCATTTTTTTCTCACAAGGAAATGTGAGAAGCCTAACTCGTGTGAGGTGTGTAATGCAGAGAAGTCTTTCCTTCCAAAACGGGATATGGAATGGTTTTTCTTTTGTCCGCGGGATCGCAAGTATCCAAATGGATCAAGAACAAATAGAGCTACCAAAGCTGGGTATTGGAAAGCCACTGGAAAAGACAGAAAGGTGGTGTGCCAGTCTAATCCATCCAATGTTACAGGGTACCGCAAGACCTTGGTTTTCTATGCTGGGAGGGCCCCTTTAGGAGATAGAACTGATTGGGTCATGCATGAGTATCGCCTCTGTGATGATCTTGGCCAACCCACACCATCTTTCCTGGTACAATTTATATTCATGCCATATTTTGGATAAATTTCTATTTAAACATTAGTTAAAAACATCTTACGTACTTCAACTTTTATAAAAAAATTGTCTCAAAATAAAAATTGAGGTGTATAAGTTAATTTTAACTAGTAAAAGAATTTTGATTCTTCTTTGTTCTTTATTAACTCCTTCTATAATGAGTTGGCTTTAATTTGAGGGTAATACTGAAAGACTTCGGCTGATTTGTTTGTGGTCATTGTAGGGTGGTTTTGCCTTGTGCCGGGTTATTAAGAAGAATGAGAAGGCAAGTGCTACACAGGGAGAAAACAAGGGCAAAAGGGCTGGAAGCAGTTCCATCAATGGGACTGACACCTCAGTGAGATTCTCTGGTGAGCAGCCATTCAGCAACTCTGGTGATTCTTCCTCTCAAGCGAGCCACCTGAATAATGAGAGTCGTTATTCAAGCCCAATTTCTTCTCCATACAATGTGCCTCCAATGGGAGAGATTAACCTAGCTTCTCTGGAAACCAATCCTTCAAACTTCTGGATCTCCCCTGACATGATTCTTGATTCTTCAAAGGTATATCTAAGTAGGAACAAAGAAGGAAAGTTGAGATTGAATAAGTAGTTTTTGAAGAAGTTACTGACTTTTCTTTCCCTAACTGCAGGACTACCCTGAATTACAACATGCTGTGGCTGAATATTTTCCAGGGTATGACTTACCACGTATGGGGACACAATTTCAATCATTGGAACATTCGGAAACTCCATCTAGTTTCTCCTACTCAAATGTCAATGGAGAAGTTGAATTTGCTGATACTCTCAGTCAAATAATGTCACCTTACTCAGGACAATGGAATTCCATGGACTTCTACGGAAAAGGAGGTGTCCCTTATGAAGATCATGATCAAATTAACTCAATCTCATATCCATGATCCTTTTAGAATCTAAAAACAAATGGAAGACCATTCTCTCACTTTTCTTGCAGCGCACGGTGTGAAATTGTGATGAAGGACTAATTTAAAGGCCAAGAAGAGCTGGTGATTTGAGGTTGCAGGAAGGCAATTTAAGGGTTGTCATAAATCCTTGTGGGGACTAGTTAGCTGCAGTTTTACTTGGTGTGGCATTATAAGGATTCTGAGACAACGCTTTTTAATGTATGTCTTGGAGTGATAAATAATGAGTAGAATCACCTTGTGTTGCAAGCAGAAATTATTTTCTGCTTGGAGTGGTATTGATTATGTTTATGATTTACACTGTTATTTAGGATCCCCAGGCAAGATCACTTTTATCCATATTGCCGAGTTGGTTTACATTCACCCATCTGTGTGTGTGGTTCTATAAAACAAAGTTATATAATGGGAAAATTCATATAAATGCTGTCAATACTCAAACTCCAGTGCTTATGATTGTCTTCACTCAAGGCTTCCTTGCCTGTTGTGAATTTCATATATGTTCAACAAGCTATGAGAATATTGAGGGATAGATTCTATTTGTCATATTGCTCTATGTCAAAATTTCAATACAGTAAGATTACGGTTTTAAAATAGTTTGTGTCCCAAATGAACAATGATGCAGACGCTTAATTTTGAAAAACTGAAAGTAGAAGACAAAGCTAAAAGAAATTATGCATGTGAATAACAGGACTTCAGCTTTCAGTCAACTCAGCCGCCAGATATGGTGGTCACTTCATTTTTTGTTTTTTTCCTTTAAAAACAAAGGTAATGAAATTCTACATTTAGAATTGACAAGACATTTCACCGTACAGTTGTTTTGATGAGCATCCAAGATACGACTGGCTTGTCCTTTTTGCATTAGTGGGGGATGATAGGTGTTAATGACTTTTAAATGGATTCGATGTCAATAAATCAGCAGCTTTAACCAAAGAATATTTTATTGGAATACTTCGTGAAGTAAGCAAGAATTATGTCAACCCATTATTTGGTGCTATTTGAGAAATTCTACCATCCTTACCACTTAAGCAGTGGAGTGTGTTAAGGAATTGCCTTTAGGTTATGCAATCCACCACCTAAGTGTTATGTTAATTGTGATGACTGTTCAGTGCCAGCTTTTGGCTTTTTTCTCCACTCAATCAGAAGCCACCGCCTCTGTCATATGCTAACCAAACAGTTCAAATAACTATTCACCAATATCATATCACTTCAATAATTCAATTATAAGAAGAATTGTAGATCAATGAGTAGAGTGTTATCATTATTTTCAATCATTCTCTCTGTTCCTTCATACCTTCTCAGATATCATTCAACATAATTTTTAAACTCTTAAACAAGTGCCAACCAAAATTGCTAGCTAATTATGTGGGGGCAAAATTTGTCCTAAAGAATAGTCTAGCATAATTGGTTTACTGAAGGGTTGTCCTAATTGCAGTCATTCCTAACATCTTTAGTTGGAACTTTTTGAGGGTTTGTTGTTTTAATTGTAGCCTAAAAAATAATGGTTTAATCTGACGTTAATTAAAAATATGATTGAAGTGAACCTTAATAAATCCTTATCCTGCAAGTTAGTTTTCTACTGTTAATTTTGACTCTGAATTCTAAATTTTAACAGATCCACATCATTTACCTGCTTCACTACCTTCAGAATCTTAATTGTTCAAATGACTCGGTTGGTTTTGGCAACTCGACTTTGTATAGGCTGCTTTAACTCCGAGTTAAGCAGTTTTAGTCTATTTGTGATTTAAATTTTAAATACCCTTACCATAGCTGCTATATACTATATACACATTACAATTACAATGTAACATTGTTTTTGTTGACATCATGACTTAAGACTGATCTTAAACAACTAATAAGTTTTCATTGAAAAATAAAGTATTTATTACACGTTTATCTTTCTATTATAATAACTACTTTCTTTCTCATTAAAAAGCTTGTTATTTTAGATCTGAAAATAAACTCCATGTACTAATTATAGGTATTTCTGCATTATTTCTCTCCTACTTGGAACTCTTTCAAAAACAGTTAGGATGTTGTGGTGAATAAAACTTGTTAGGATAGATTCTAAATGATTGTGATATCCGTTAAGAAGTTCACTTTAAATCTAACTATAAAACCTGCTTTTAAGGTTTACATTCATTTATTTATTATGAAATTGTTTTTATATCTAGTTAATTTAAGATATCCTAACGGTTGTACCATCTCATATCATAACGATGAACTTGTAAAAACAAGTAGGATTATGATTATGTAAAATTTTGCATAACTAACTGCTGGGCTACAGCTTTTGCATGTTTCTTTACAAACTCAACTCTTATAGTTTGAATTTTGGGAGATATAAGAACAACATCTCCGAGTTCCAAAGAATCAGTTACATTATTGAACACTTTGTCCTTCACAATCTTGGTGATATTTGTATATTGCTGCTCAACTAGCCCCTGTATAACTTTTAGAAGCCCTTGGTGAACCTTCTAGCACCGCAATGCAAAGATTCCACGAAGCCACGATATATTGACTCTATTTTAAAATGTCTGTTTCATAAAAGCTCGTTGTGTAACGATTAAGAATTTTTTTGAATACCCGTTGTTCACACAGAGGTTCCCAAGTATAAAAAAATACCAAGGTGATTACACTGTCATGTTTCCAATACATCTTTTATGGCACAGATGGAAGCATAACAAATGATATCTTATAAGGTATAACTCAACATTTCTTTTAAGTGCGTTTAGTTATGTTCTATCACTATTACATTTTTATTAGCCCCACCAAACTCCTATATTTGTCAATCATAACACAGTTGTAACAATTTCCAGAATAATAAGATTAGGCTGGGATCTTGACCTGAGCAACACTTGTTAATTCTAAAATATTATAAACTATCTGATGGTTATCGTTCACTATCATGACTATTTTTTATTCTTTCTAGTTAGTAAAAGTGTTTAAAATAATGGTTAAAATGTTAAATACTAATCTTATAAGTTAACAGATAAAATGATTAATATTTTGTGGAAGTACAAAAGTAAACAGTGAGAGACACATTGCCTTCTTCTGAAGTAAGCATATTGATCCCTCAGCATCTTCTCATTCCCAATCTTAATGCATGTCAGCTATGCAAGATAGATTTTCAGGAACACTTTCATAAAGGGGCAGCAATTCCAAAACTCTTCAAACTCAAAACGACCTATAATCTGATAAAGATTGTGGCAGATTCTAGCCACCAACATATGATTCACTCTTAAAGTACTAATGTGGCTTTTTCCTCACTAAGCAATACTCTAAGTGTGGTTGTTTAAGAAATAAATTATCCTTCAACCATTATTCTCCACTGGAGGTATTGAAAAGGAAATGAGTGAAAAGCATCCTAGTGGAAGTTAATTTATACAGGTATTGGTACTTTATAAACTTCTTGGTGAATCTTTGTAGTGGAAGATGAGATCAAAGACCCAAGTGATTACATATTCATTCATTCACAAAATATTACAATGCATAGACATTGACTCCTTATAGACGTGGACAGCACAAAATATAGTATAATAGTATTATTCCTTACCCTCCTTATGAAGTTCTAGTATAAGCTTGCAATTTGAGGACTACAAAAGACTTCCACTTCTTGAAGGGATGCCCTTGACTCATCACCAAATATAGACTCCTTCCCATCCTCTCTTTTGGCATAAGACAATCCCAATCTAGACTTTGCTTGTCTCAAGTCACCAATGCCAGAATTGGTATCAGGCCCAGCAAAGCCCCCCATAACTGGGGCCAATGGGGGCCCTATGAGAAGCCCATCTGCCCCAAATTGTGGCCCCCCACGTGCATAATCAAACAGGGCTGCACCACTTCCACCAACCTTGGGCAAAATAATGGGCTCAGTTTCATGTTCTACCCAATAAAATAGGAAGGCATCAAATGTATCAAAGTAGTCATCTGTGCTTCTATACCCTTCAGGGTTAAATGCACCAAACTTGAAAGACTTGTTTGTGTAGCCGATTATCACACATGGCCCCTTGAAGTCACAGCATTCGTGGAAATTACTTGCACTGAACCCATCAATTGTAGCCCTGTAGCAGCATTTTAGCTCCTTCCCTGATCAAAATTATGTCAAATATATATTAAGTTGATGAATCATAGTAACAGTAAATAGAAGTAGTAATATGATTCTATGTTTTCTTTAAGAATTTGGCAGATAGAAAAAGGGATAGTAGTAGTACCTCTCAAAAATGTTTTGTCCACCAGAGAAGTTGAGAAAGAGAGATCAATATCATGGTATTTAATCTGAGGTTTGTCATTAACATTCTTCTTGCCTATGTTCCAACCAAACAAGCCATTTGTGCTTGTCTTCCAACCCTTGAGTGATGGTGAGTTTGGAATGCAGTATGCCATCCACAGATCACCAACTAAGCACTATCTCTTCACTCTTATCTCACTCTTCTGAACCACAATTCAACATCTTATCCATATTCCCTCACAAAATATCTTGCACCCCTTTCGGTATGTTTTTGGAATAAAACCACTCAAGGGCTCTCATTTGCATGGACCCATTTCTACACAAAACTTGGGTCGCATGTATATGTCAATGAAGATCATATTCTGAATATTTCATCCTCTTTTTCCTTTTCTGCTCAAAATTAATTTTGGAAATTTATTGATTTAGAGATAATTATTCATTAGTGACTTTTTTTAAGCCCTTCTTTTTTTATCTTGGGTACGTTTATATCGTGACTAAAGGCTTTAATCGGGTTCAAATAAATACACAAATTAAAAAAAAAATCTTGTTTGAATTCAAGAAAAACGGAGAGGGAGGATTATATTGGAATTGGCTTGATTATCTTAGTCATACGAGAACAACAAATTAGTATCTTAGACAAATTTTAAAATAATAAAATAGCAAATATATCAAAGTCTAAACTTTTAGATTGAATTGGTAATATTTTCAGTTCAAACTCAAACAAAACCGACAAAAAACAATGGGCAGCTTCGTGAATCTGTATACCTTTTCCCGTTTTCAGTGATTGTTTTTCTCCTTTTCTACGACTTCAAAATCACGTTCATAAAAGATTTTTGACATTCTAAATCGCTCCTTAACATGTATCAAAGTTATTTATAGTTTATTCTATTCAGAGTTTATTGAAATTATCAAGTTATTTGCTATCACAAATGTTTAGGTCTCGTATAAGAGATGTGTGAATGATCTCACATTGACTATAAACAAAGACACACAAGTATTAAAAAAATAAAAATAATATACATGTTGAAGTTTGGGTTAAAGGGTGTTCTCCTTCTATCACATAATTCTCACCTCCATTCTTCATCATCTTTTACTCTGGTACCTAACATTTTGTGCTCATAATGTTTGATTTTAGATGATCATGATGATTTTTTTTTCTAATTATATGATAAATCTTATACACTTATGATTACATAAGAGTTAGAAAACATAAATTTGTGAACATTTAACTATACTTTGTTCTAGAAAAGTTGACACAACAATAAAAATACCAAAGCCACTATTTTTCACATTTTTTTAATATATAATTTCATAAAAATATTTACAACATCTAGATGATGCAATACATATCATTTCACTTTTTTATCACTATATATTTTAGTTTACATGACTTAAATTATCAATAAAATTAAAGAATATCTATAACACACACAAAGTGATTCAAATGAAATTTGTATTAATATTTTGACACTTAAATCTAACTATCTTATTTCAATACTTATTTTCGCTCAAGAGAGAAAATTTTCGTTCAAGCAAAAATGAAGTGACAAAAATGATGCTCTCATGTCCATTTTCACTTGAGTGAGAATTTTGGGGTATTTTTGAATTGATTTTCACTCAAGCGATAGAGAATCTCGCTCAGATGATACTCATTTTCGTACAAGCTAAGAAAAATAAAAAAAATTATTTTTGCTTTTGAAATAATGGTTCATTTATATTTTATTATTTTAATTAAAATTTATGTGAAATTTTAATTATATATTTTACTGAAAATTTTTTAGTTTATGTGTTTTATGTGATTTTTGGAGAAATTTTGGTTTGATTGAATTTTTAAGCTTTGGTGTGATTAAATGGTTTGATTATGTGTGATATGAGATGTGAAAAATGTGATCAAGACATAGTATTTTTTGGAAAAGAAATACCGTGTTTAAATTAGTAAGATATGCATTGAGTATGGATTCGTCTAGAATGAAATATCTTGACTCTTATGATATATTGAAATTATATATGAAGATTATCGGGTATTGAAAGTCGAAAGAGGTTTATATGATTTTGTTTGCGATTTGAAATATAATATGATCTTATATCTTATATCTTATTGGTCATATGAATTAACCATGTCATATGAGATTATATGATATTAAGATTATTATGCGCATAATTGTGTAAATTTCACATTAAGATAATATGACATGTATATCTTTGACTCAAAGTCAATGTATGAGTCTTTTGGAAGTAAAGTCAAATATTTGTGTATATTAGTCAGTAAAAATCTGACATGAGAAATATGAATTATGAATCATTATAGATATTTGATTTCTTTTGCAAAATGTATGAGAGTTGATAAATTGATTATTAAAGTGATATTT
>Ga0123341_1004373_pt1 | contig 12399 bp, 6 predicted proteins | sample Turbeapinknodule_FD_89959 | JGI IMG/M metagenome (GOLD analysis project Ga0123341, IMG submission 89959) | Root nodule microbial communities of legume samples collected from Mexico - Turtle bean Mexico pink nodule | ecosystem: Host-associated > Plants > Roots > Nodule | place: Mexico: Nepantla... | reverse complement strand
CCTTTACACATCTAATTTCCTTAATATAATAATTAATTATTTTTAATCTCTAAATTTAATTTTATTTATAATTTTTTTTATAATATATATTAGTGACGATAGTGTTTCTGCATGCATGCACTTTTAATTTTTAGTTATTACATAATTTTTAGTTATATGGTGGACGAAGAAAGAATATTTATTGGTAAGAACTGATTTTAGTGGTTTGAAAGACATAAATATATATATATATATATATATATTTATATAAGTGTTGGAGATCTCACTTCGACTAGAGATGATGGCCAATTCATTGTATATAAGTGGGTGCAAACCTCAACATCGTGAGCCGGTTTCATGGAGTTGAGTTAGGCTTAAAGTCCACTTTGTAATATGGTATTAGAACCATTTTCGAGTCTATCCTAATGAGTATTTGTGTTGGACTTATTGTGCCACCTGCTATTGGGCCGCTATTGAACCATCCATAGTGGGTGCAACCCTCATCCCATGAGTCGGTTTGATGAGGTTGAGTTACGCTTAAAGTACACTTTGTAATAATAAGTTAGAGTATTTTTTTTAAATGTTTTTATTAATTTTATTTATTTTTTGTCCATAAATAGAAAGAAGAACCACGATAGGGATATAATAAATATTCTAAATAAAAAAGTAACATATTGCAAATCACAAACATCATGAAATCGTAATCAGAATTTTTCTCCGGGCATAACATCATCATAACAACTCAAACAAATATATGACGTGGTTTTGTAATTATTTGATATATACATATATGAGCTCTCAAGAGAAAACAATTGATAATATCTGATATACACCTCCACGCCTTAATTAGAAGCTAATCATATATATATAAATAGTAAATTAGCATTTGAAAACTCCATGGATCATGAGAATAAGCATCGAGTTATAATCATAAGAAGTGAGCTTTTGGAAGATGGTAATGGTCCCATGACCTTTGATTCAACATTTGTTTAAATGATAAAAGGGTAGGGTTTTATATTATTATTATTATTATTATTATTATTATTATTATATATATATATCATTTTTTAAATGTAGTGGTGCCGTCCTATATACTTTAAGCCATACAAGCAAGAAGACATAGGAGTATGCAAGAAAATGATCGATGTGCTCACCACTCACGTACACTTCAAGCATTAAAAAAGGTTAATACCTTTTATTTTTTTTATTTTTTTATTATCCCAATTTTCCTATACTTTGAAAAACAAAATTTCTAAAATTTGGTGTTGCAGGCCTATATTATACTTTACCAAGACGACATACGAGTATGGAACAAGAAAAATGTGTTCACGTAGACTACAATGCAAGCATCCAAAAAACCTTCTCTTATTTTTTGGTTGAGAAATCTAGACCATAATAATCCTTATTTCAACATTTTCATATGCATAATAATTTCTTACGTATGAATTAATTAAACGTAAAGTTTTACGTACGTCAATGTAAACTGATAAGGTTACGACCTTAAATGTTTTTGTTTAGGAAAATGATAACATGAAAGAAACCAGAAAAGATTGATAGAGCATGCATGTTGGTTAGTCTTGGAAAAGTGAAGCACCTAAAAAAAGTGAGTACTTGCGTGTTAAATTCACCCACACGTAAAGTGGCTACACCTTTTTCTGGAGGCTTGGAAGATGCATGCGCGTGGACCAACTTCTTCAAACATGCACACTGTTTCGTTTTGTTTAATAAACACTTTTTCTTTTCTAATTTTTGGCGTAAATTTGTTCAACAAAGGAAAACACTCGTAAAGAAGAGCAACTTTACAATAACAGGCCGAATCTATGAAGAGAAGAAGCTTTCTAATAAGGAAACAATTCTGATAAAATCTACTTTTTCTAATAACTATCCATGGGTTCTGAGAAACCTATATTGAAACGGACAATGATTTCTCGAAGTCCTTGTACTTAAAGTTCAATATATATATCTCAAAAATGGAACCTAATTGAGTCAACCATTTGGGTGTAATTAATATATAAAAGGAGATTTTGATATTGAATGATAATGAAGAATCCTTAGGGCGTGTGCATTGATTCTTATATTTAGGTTTTATTTGAGTTTAGCATGAATTGAAAGAGTTTTTAAGGTAAAAATGAGTGTGAATATATATAGAAGTATAAGGTGAAAGTTTTGGACAGAGTTTTTGAAACGAGGTTCCATCATGGCCGGGCCATGTTTGGCAACATCCCATGTGAATGTGACTTCTGTTTTCAAAAACTTGGAGAGCATTGTGGTCGACCCCAGCTTACACACACATGATGCTGTCTAATGCTCTCACTAAGTTTTAGCACGTTCAACGAAAAACTCAATCTGGGTAATATTATAACTTTTATACCTTTTAAGCTTTTCAAATTTCAAATTTTCATCAATGATTTTTCACTCTACTAGGTGGATACAGAATTTGATATCTTTACATTTGTTTCATTTTTAAAATGTTTAATATTTTTTAAAAAAATTTCAGTGTAAATGTTGAAGATTTCATATCGATTAGAAATAAAAAAAAAATCATAATATATAAAGTGAGGATAAACTTCACCTTATAACTGGTTTTATAAAATTGAATTAGAGTTAAAGTTTACTTCTTAATAAGTCAGTTTTATCAAATCACATGTTGACCTCCTATTATATAGTTTCACACATAAATTTTATAACCTTCACCTAAAAGAAGTGTGATGAATCACACATTAACAAAAATTAAAAATATCATATAATATATAAGTGAAAATTATATAAGTGAAAATTATAGACTTAAATCCATTTTTAAAAAAAAAATTATGTTAACAAGATAAATAAATCGAAATCTTCCTCGACACACAAAAAAATTAGTCAGAAAATTGGGGTTATATAATTCAATTAAATTTGATCTTATGTTGGCCTTAATATCTATAAGAAATAATTGTGTTAGGTTTGTGATTTTTAACATCTAAGAGTTCCAATACTATAATGTAACTGAAAAAGGTTGTGTTACCAAGTTGAAAACATAAAATTTTTAAAGGGACCGAATTCCCATTCCGCCTTAATTTTGTACCTATTTAATGTTGATCTTCCAAGATTATGTAACAACAGAACTTAAAATAGTTACTTGAACTTGGATCTTGTGTGAGAATAGTTTAACATTGAATTTAGTATATTAACTACTTGTGTGTGTTCAGCTTCTTAATCATATTAATTCAAATTATGTCTATATATATACTATATTAATTATTTGTGTGAAAAATTATTAAAACTAAAAGAATTTCTATTTATTTAAAATGTGTGTATGATTTTGACTGATATAATGATTTAGAGTATAATGATTGTATATTGATGATATTGTGTTTGGTTGCTGATTTTTTTTAACACAACTGTTTTTAAAATGTTTTTTCTTATGTAAGAATATAAAAAATATAAAAATTGTGTCGTTCTTCTCTAATGTTTCTGTTCTTTTAGGATGAGATATTCTTGAACTGCCTCCTTATTTATTTAGTATTTGTTGATATTTTTTTTTACTGTTATAAATATTAAAGAATTTTATATTTTAAGACAAAAATTATCTACTTATAAATAAACAGTGTAGTATATGGTTGATGTAAGTTTTAGTGCACACACTATTATATATAAGTTTTGGGTATTAAAACCACCTCAATTCATTAGTTTATAACAAAAATATAAGAAATAATATTCTATACAATTAAAGGACGAAACTAATGATAATATTATTTTAGTGACTAAACATCTATAATTTAATTATCATATTTCATTGGATGCAAAGGTCATTGTTACTCCCAAAATTTTTAACTCCTTTTAAATTTTATTTATAAAAACATTCACCAATTTTTTTTTTTTGTATTATTCCCTTTTTTTCTCATTACGTCTCTACCACTTACTGAACGCGCATTAGAAATCCAAATAGCAATGCATTAATATTTAGCATTTTCACGTTACTTATACTGAGAATTTTGTTGATAGCAAAAACTCAATCAAACGAATAACCTAAGACTGTGAATGGTGTATGTTCTTCTATACAGCAAAGTTATTTTGTAAGATTTAAACAAATGAACAAAGTTTCATTAATGTTTATGTTTTCTTCCTGTCTTGTCACGAATTTGGAGGAAGTATAATTTAATTCTTCATGATTTTATTTGTGTTAATGTTTCTTCCTTCATTATTTTTAAATTCTGAAACAGGGGAGTTCATGAAACCTGATGTAGCCACGTGATTTTCTTCTAGAAGTAATGAAAGGTTTGGTTTGATAAATTGACGTGACTCAATAAGCTTTTCGTGATTTATGTAGAAGTGGTTTAAGTGCCCTCAAAACCAAACTAATTAGGACCAAAACAAAACCTAATTAATTGGATTAGGTTCACTTAGCTTTATTTAGATATTATTGCTAACTTTAATCAGCTATTTTGAAGAATAAACATTAATCCATTTAACTCACTTCACTTGATGGTCATGGATGAGAGTGAGATAAGACTGCGTTTGGAATCATATCTGTCATAAAAGTTGCAACGGATAACATTACATTTTGAAACGCTGCACTGCACCTAATTAATTTTCGAACACCCACTACATTAATTATGCTTTCTAACATATTTAGATTTAACTAGTATTTGATTCAATGACTAAATAATCATTGAATTAAAGAATATGTTTCTAATATTATTCATGCATATTAAAACCTATAATATTTTTTTAATTAAAAAAGAAGGTAGACGAAAATAATAAAATAAAAAGCGGCATATGTAAAAGCGAGAGTACAACGCAGTTGTGTGTCTTCCCAAACAGGAGCGGGTGAAGGATGCGTTAAACGTGCGTTTAGGAGAGAGAAGAGAAAAGAAACAAAACAACTGAACTGATTCTCTCTTCTCTTCTGTCTCAATATCTTAACTCTCTTCTCTACTCTCAGATCTTGCGAAAAATCCCTTTCTCCATAACCACAACTCTTCTATCTTCTCTTCAAGATTCTTTTCTCTTTCTTTCTCACTCTCCACTTTCCCTCACTTCATTTTCCGTTGTTTCCCGGGAAAATCCCCAACCGCAACCACTGCTTCGATCTTTCCCGCGGCCTCCAATTGCTTCTTGCTCTGTTCCCGCTTCCGCATTTCAGCTCCCTGGAATTTCCTCCCCGAACGGAATTCTGCACTGCGCAATTTTCCGGGAAAGTGGGGATTTCCGGGAAACAGAGCGTTCTCGCCATGACTATACCATTGCTGCAGTGACGGGGATAAGAAGAGGGGGAGGTGAGAGGAATGGACGATAGAGGCGGTTCCTTCGTAGCTGTGAGGAGGATTTCGCAGGGTCTTGATCGGGGCAACACGTGCCATTCAAATTCTGGTAAACTTCTCTCGTGATTTTCGCGACTTTCAACATCTGATTTTGTTTTTGTTTTATTACTCTCGCTCACTCTCGCAATAGTCTTTGAATCGAGATTGAACTCAGGTTTTTCACTTGCGTGATGTTTGCGGATATTCAAAATTGCGTGGGTGGGTGAATTACTGAATTCATAATTCCTTCAGCTACTACTGCTTTTTAATTATTATTAGTTTTGTTTTGATTGGTTTGAGACTGAGTTAAGCTTGGTAGAGATCTCTATGGAACTAGCTCAGTTTACTATGGAGGGTGTTACTGTTAGTTAATCTTAGCTTTAAAAGCTGTTTGCTGTGCTTATTTATAGTTTCTATCCGTGATGGGGTTATCTCTTAGATCTAACGTTCGTGAAATGCGTTGGTGCTTGTTTATGTATACTGGAAAATGCAGATACTGTTGTATCTCTTTTCATCTTAGTGTGAAGCTGAGTTCAACTGTTTAGGTGCAGAAATAGCGGGGGATTGTGAATAAAGCAAGCTGGTGGGTGGCAGTATGATTAAAACTGAGCAAGTGGCTAGCATAATGATTAAAGCAAAACTCACTCTTCCCTGTGGTTATATTTGGTTGCTTGGCTTTGTCCGTTTCCCTTGTCCTAAGCTTTGGCAATAATACGAGCTATAGAAAACAAAATATTTATAAAGTGATACGTCGGTTGGAAAAGTTAGAAAGGGAAACGGGGAAGAAATAAACGATTTTTTTTGTCGTTAGAATAAGCTGTGTGCTTTTAGAAACTGGGATGAATCAAAATAGTGGTGTACTAGTAAGGATAATTAATTACTCAGAAACATGATTGATTTCTGTCGATAAAATGAGTATAAATTTGCGACTCAAAAATTCGAAGCTCAATCTACATTTATGGGCAGTTTTATTTTGTTACAGCTGAGTTTGTGACAGGATCAACAGCATGGCTTGGCAGAGGTTTGTCCTGTGTCTGTGTACAGAGAAGAGAAAGTGATGCTCGACCCTCTTTTGATTTAACACCAGCCCAGGTAATGGTTTTCGTGATTTAATTACTGAAACAGTAATTTAATACCATTAAGTAATTACGTTAACTTTTCTCTTGGGCACTGCAATAAATAAATAAATGAAATTTTATAATGTGACTTTGTTGATGAGATGCTTAATCATACTCATCTTTTAATGAGATACGCTTCTTCTAAACTACTTACAATAGCAAGCAAAGCCTTATCTTCATAGAAACATATTGAGCTATAAATTTGTATTGAAACATCTTCCACTTTACCAAATAAAAACAATACAATAAAATTCAATGGTATTTTGGGCTGTGTTTTATTTTTCTCTTGTTTCTGGAAAATTCACTCGTTTTGTGAAAAAATGAATGTAGTTACATATAATATATAGGTTGCTCTGAATTTGTAACAGCTAATTTGACTCCCGTGTTTCACATGATTGGATTTTTTGTGTATTTTATAATGTTTGCTTGTGATTTATACCTTCTGAGATGAAAATAATATGCCACTCTATAATTCTTTTTTCATTAAATATTGTTTATAATTATGCATGGCATGATAATTCTCTGTGCTGAATCTTGAATTCTCAGGAGGAGTGCTTGCTGAGGTTACAGAGTCGAATAGACATTCCATACGATAGTTGTATTCCTGAGCACCAGGTATATCTTCTATTGATGATTTTTTTTTAAGTCACTGTGAGTGATGTGGTAATAACTACTAAGTTCATCGAAGACTTTAAGCCACCTGCATATAACGTTATGTGCTTCTTTTTATATTACCATGTGTTCAATATTTTATCTCTTAAGAATACAATTTAGATTTTTTTATGCTTTCTCTTAGGATGCTCTAAGAGCTTTATGGAATGCTGCATTTCCTGAAGAAGAACTCCATGGCCTGATCTCAGAGCAGTGGAAGGACATGGGCTGGCAAGGGAAGGATCCATCAACCGATTTTAGGTAGATATTATTCCTCTTGTTTTTGTCTCAGTGCCATAAACTGTCTTCACTTTATCTACTTGTTGCTAATAATTTCTGTTTGTGTATATTTTGGTAGGGGTGGTGGTTTCATATCGTTGGAGAATTTATTGTTTTTTGCTCACAATTTCCCGGTATGATCCCTTTCTATTTATTTATAAGGTCTTTTTTCTAGTTTTTTTCACACTTTTTTGTGTTGTTAAAAGTATTCTAAAGTCATTTTGAATTATCCAAAATCAATGTCTAGATTTATATTGTATATAAAAACTATTTGATTGTCTGAAGGGATTAACAAAGAAATCATATTAGGATTCACCCTAAGGAAATGTCATTTTTGTTTGTAATTGTAAATAGGACTTCTGTGGATAAATATTTTGTTCTAGGATATTTATCTGTTCAAAGAATTAGTACTTCTCCTTTTTAATTTGAAACTGAGGAATTACCATCTATTTTACGGGGGAAGAAACTAATAAGCAACAATTTAGCCAAAATATTTGCTGATCTAGGTAGGCTTAGCTAGTGGCTTCAACTCGCTCTTCAGCAACTAAGAAAGAATATGATTTGCCTTCCTGCAGACATGGATAACATTCTCATGTTCTGATTTTGGAATTCCTTCCTCCGTAGAAAATTTTGGCCATATTAATTTGTTCTTTTGGTTTATCTTTGACATATAAGTATGACATTTAGGTTGAGTTATAAATGAGAAGAGAATGATATTAAAATTAATTGATTTTTTTTTTCTTTTGCAATGGTCTCTCTCTAAACAGCCCCATCAGAGTCATGTAAAATATAAAGCCATGGAACTTCACAGTATATTTTTTTTACGTTATTCACTGTTTGCTAGATGTTGTAAATCTATACCAGTCTAACCAATGTGGATGTCCTCTTTTTTATGCACTTATCCCTGGCTTCCTTGCATACATTACTTTCTTGGTGTTGAATAAGCATAGACTACAGGTTTTCATTTGTTATGAATGGTTCCCAGTTTTTTGTTTTAGGAATATTATGCATCAGACATGTCTACCCAATCTTTCAGGTGTTGCCAGACACATTTCTGCATTTCTTTTAGACTCTTATTCCCACCGTGTTTGTCTATGTTAATCTTGTCTTGGTGCACTCCTTTGAGTACTGTTGCGGCAACCTTAATTTAAAACAATCTTTGCTATTTGTATAACTTTATAATGAAGCTTGAACACTTCTTTTTGTAGAAATCCTTTCAAGATCTTTTACGGAAGCAGGAAGGAGATCGATCAGTGTGGGAATACCCATTTGCTGTTGCTGGTGTTAACATTACATTCATGCTTATTCAGATGCTTGATCTTGAAGCAGGTTGTTTTACTTCTCCTTTTACCGTTTTTTTCTAGTCTCAGCATATTTCATGTTTAAAAGGATGAAAAATGGATGCCTATAGGTGTAGTGAGCACAATAGCTTCTGCTTTCCGGTCTTGTGATATAATCCTTTGAATGTTATATGCTGTCATAAAGTGCTTAGGATATTTTACCAATTATTATTGTATACTTCAGTATGGCTAGTTACCACTGATCATTATCTGAGTGATGGACAGTGCCACACTGTAATTATGAGGGATTAGGTTCGGTGTGTCCATGGGCCTTTTCCCTTATCCCAAGAGCATAATGTTTTTACTTTATTTGAAAGAATGGAAGAAGTTGGTCATTTCAATCCAAATGACAGGCCAACCTTATACATCCACTCTTCATTTTGAAACATTTTCATTTAGCTTTTTGCATTATGTCCATGTCCATGGATTTAAATAAAAAAAATTCCACATACGATACGAATATGGCTTTTTATTGGTTATAATATTTTAATTATATTTTCTGATTCGAGATATCATGAAACTGCATGTTTCTTAATGCAGACTATTGCATCATAGATGTCTTTCACAAGTAATGAGTTGAATTTGATTATTAGGTTTTCTGTTACTAATGTTGTTTTACTTGACAGTCAAACCTCGGACCCTGGTAGGAGCAACTTTCCTAAAATTTCTTGCAGGTAGTCTTTATGTTTGCTCTCGTTAATCTGTAAATTTTAACTTGTCATTAATTTTGTTTTTCAGTTTAGATGGGAAGCGGGAGGTGGGAACTTAAGAATAACAAAATGCAAAAGTGCAAAATGTTACAAAAGTATTTGGGCCTGTTTTGACGAACTTCTTCATAAACTCCTAGAAAAAGAATAAAAAGAAAAATTGAAATTAGTTTCTTAAGCTAAAATTATCTTATGCATAGCTAATTTATAGAAACTTTCTAATAACTTCTTTAAATTTTTATTTTAACTTATGAATTAGCTAAACCTTAGGGAGAAGTTAAAATTCATTTTATTTTTTCTTTCCTAGAAGGGTTTTATGGAAAAGCTCGTCCAAACAAACTCTTGATACATTTTGTTTTGATTTATGAAGGCTTTTTTAAGGAACATGTTTCTTCCACACCTCTCTCACTTTTCTTTTTTAACACTTTTCTCTCACACAATTGTGCTACATAATTTGTGATAGCTTCATGAAAAATCTTTCCTGCAAATGGCATTGCTTGAAAATGCTTACTTGTGTGTTTGTAGCGTACTAGCGTTTACCTGATAGCGATGGTCTTCTTTTAATGTTAGTTTCACTCTCAAAGTTAGTAAATTAATTTTTACACTTGTCTGACAGAAAATGAATCAGCTTTTGATCTTCTCTATTGCATTACATTCAAGATGATGGATCAACAATGGCTTTCTATGCGTGCATCATACATGGATTTTAACGTATGTATTCTTTATCATGAATTTATTCTGTTCAGATAAGGAAATATATGCGCTAGCAAATTTAACTGAAGTATGTATATTTCTTAGAATTGCTAGTGATTATCAACATGTTACTTATGTTATAACAGACAGTAATGAAATCTACACGCCGTCAGCTGGAGAAAGAGCTTCTGCTTGAAGACATAATGCGGCTCGAAGATATTCCTTCATACAAACTTCTCACACGATAGTTATCAGTGCTTACTTCGAGTCTACTAGTTTTAGCCAGAAGGTTGTAGTTGATGTGATGCTACTCTTGTAATTTTCATTCCTTCCAATTCGGCATTTAACCTTCTAACATCTGAGCGAGACTGAGGCGAGCCTAAGTATGATATCATCAAGGTTCTCGAGGCAGCAGTTAAGATTTTAATCTAGTGGGAGGAAGATATTGTGGGTGGGACAAACAAACTGTCTGGAGAGTCTGAAATGTAGGTTTGCTTGGTACCAAAAAGATTAGATTGTAATGAATTGTGGTTTGCCTATATATTTCATCAGTGTCCATTGATTGGAAAATAGCTTGCAGTATTGTAATTCAGGCAGGTGTACCTAGGTAGGTAGATTCTGCCTGGGCCTTGTTTGTGGAAGAATTAATATACTGCATTGTTGTTTGAGTTGATGAGTTAGTACCTTAACTATTACGTTAGGCCAAAAGTACCCTGTTTCTTTTATATGCATATTTTTTTTCATGCTCTTGTTCTGGTTGGTGCTCAATCGAACCACTCAGCTAATTTCAATGAACTATCTTACAGTTTCAAATTTTTGCTTCTTTTCCTATGCACCATCAGATTTATCACTGCTTCGATCTGTTAGAGCTGTGCAGAGCTACCTGGACTCGTGATGAAGATACTGCAAATACAAACGAGCTGAGTGAGTTATGTATCAAAATTTGGACTCGTGGGATAATATTTAATGACTCGGGTTAGTTGCTTAAGTGGGCAATTCAGTTTCTTAATAAAACTAGAGCAACTCTTATAACACGAATTGAGACAAAAATCAGACTGGTGTATTTTTTTCTATTTTTTGAAAAATAAAGAAAATTAATTATAAAATGAGGCCGAAATCACCCGTGCGTCGTCGCTCACTGTCTATCCAAGCACTTTAATTACTATGCAACTTTTTTTTCTATCGAATTGTTATCATTTCTACACACAAACCTTTTGCATCTAGTTGACATGTCAGCAGCGATAGGTATGTGATTTGGTAAGTAAATTTAATTCACAAATATCTCCATCTTCATGTATTAAAGAGAAGGTGCAGCGTTGGCCATTGTCCTAAAAAATGGGGGTGTAGCGTCTCTTGCAGCTGTGAAGAATTTTCAATTTTCAAGCTCATTGTCTTGAAGATGCAGGTATGATAGGTCATTTTTGTATTATGTTGTTTTGTTCTCTTCATCTTAATTTGTGTGTCATGTCTATGGTCTGTTGTTTGAGGATTGTTTTGGGTTGTAGGTGTGTGGTGTGTATGAATGTTGTTGTTTTAATTTCATGAATGGAGAATAATGTATTTATTTGACAAATTTGAGAGTTCCTTTTTTCTTATAAGAATAAATTATGGAGGTGCAGAATGCAATTGGTTTGAGCAACCTTTAACGCCCATATTAAGTCATGCATCAAACTTATAAATTTCTGTCCGGTGAACAAATTGGCGCAGTCCATATCAATGGCGCATATGAGGCCCACTCAAACACTTCAGCCACCCAATTTAAGGTCCTAAAACTCGGGGTCATGCCCAAAGTTGTACATAAAACGACAACATATTTTCTGAATATCTTCTCAAGTGTAATTCTGAGAAATTTAGAAGTGAGAACGAGCCAAATTGGCGAAGAAATCTGCAATTATATTATTGTCTTTACGTAATGCATGCACAATCCACGTCCCTTCCTCTAATAAACGGATATATAGAACAAGTCATTCCTGTGAAACAACATTCCCATGCATTCCAACAATACTCTTACTTTACAAGTTTAAGTTGTTAGACACTAAAATGGTGAAACCGTGGGAAACGAAAATGAAATCTCTTGTTGTTAGCTAAACAAGATGCTGATTAGTATCACATGCTTTGAGTAGATTAAGAACTTTAATGTGATACTTAAGTCGTTACACTATCTTAAAACATGAATTCTTGTATAATACTATTTGGTATGGAAAATATTAGACGAACCCATATATATTAATACTTTCTGTCCTTATAATATGTATCCCTTTTATATACAAAAACAAAACTAAACAGATAAATACAGATACTTACATACATATATATATATATATATATATATATATATATGCATGCTTTT
>Ga0123341_1004372_pt1 | contig 12400 bp, 4 predicted proteins | sample Turbeapinknodule_FD_89959 | JGI IMG/M metagenome (GOLD analysis project Ga0123341, IMG submission 89959) | Root nodule microbial communities of legume samples collected from Mexico - Turtle bean Mexico pink nodule | ecosystem: Host-associated > Plants > Roots > Nodule | place: Mexico: Nepantla... | reverse complement strand
TCTAATAAGATTGCTTCTATATCTTTCCACAATTAGCAACCTTGCTTATGTCTTTCCACAATAACCAAAACATAGAGAGATAAACTTAAAAGTGATGTAAGTACTAAAAAAGACATGCAAGAGTATGAGAGTGGATAGAGAGAGAAAAAACATGCAAAAAGAAAACTTAAAAGTATTATTGAGTATATATAAGGGGAGAAACATGCATTACATATTAAATAACATTTACATTTAATATTACATACTACTTTTAATCTTTTAGTTTCTACATTTGTAATAATTAAAAATACTAAAAAAATACGCGTAAAAATAAAATAAAAAATTTTAAGTACAAAAAATTAAAGATAAAATTCATTTAACTATAATATGAAATAAATAGCTAAACCCAATTTATTTTTTCTCTTACTAAAAAAAGCTAAGAGGGGGGAAAGTTAAAAATGATGACTAGAATCCAAAGGAAATCTATAGAAAGAAATCCAACCCCACCAAACCATATCATCTTCTTCCTATCTCCTTCTTCAGTTTTGGCATCACACTGTGAGCCACCATTTTTTCTTCCTCTCTTTACCTTTCTCTCATGCTCCCTCACACATAAGCTCATCATGGCCACAGCCACCTTTCACAAGTGGCTCACTCATTTCACTGACACAAAGAAATGCAGTTTTTCTCCTGCTTCCAAGGGACACCAAACTCTCTACTTCCACCACTACCATGTAATGCACTTAACTACTTTCTTTACATGTCTCACATCAACACAAGGTTATGCTTAGATTCTTTTTCAGAAGTATTTCTAAGTAAATATTGAATTAGATACACATTTCATAGATCACACATGGATTAGAGATTATAACATTTCATAGTATATATAAATGGATGCAAACTTCACTCAGTTTTAAGAGGTTGAGTTAGGCTTAAATCCACTTCATAATACAGTTTATTGGGATTCTTCTGTGATGAGAGATCTGGGTTGTTATTGACTAGAATTTATATAAAAGTTTAATTAGGGAGAGAAATATGTTTCAATTCTGTGAGATTTTTTAAATAGTATCTAACCCATTTTTTATGAAGCAGAATTTGAACTGTTTTGAGTGAAGACTAAGATGTATGTTAGAGTCCAACCAAGAAAATCAGAAAAACTACGACTAGAATTTGAGAAAATTTAAGATGAGGAATGAATTCATGTATAAGAGTTTTTCATAGCATTTTGAACCAACGCTTTAAGGTATTGGGTTTGTGGGTGTTTTGAGTTCTTGAGATTGTTTAATCCTATGTTTGTGTTTTGTTTTTGGAGTCAGAGACATGTGTGTCAAGGATGCTGCTACCTTTCAATGAACGGTTGCAGAGAGGGACATGAGCAACATGCAAGAACAAGGAAGCCAGTTGGTACCATAGAAACCAGAACGTTGGCAGCAGTTGCATCACCTGCAATGGCTATGTACAGTCTGAACATGGCCATTTCAGAGCTGAAATCAGAGGCTCCGTTTGGTACCTTGTCGGGCATAGTAAGGGTGCAGGTGCCGATTGAAGAGCAGGTTGAGGCCATCGATTGGCTCCATTCACAAAACCATCTTCTGCTTCCTCGTTGCTTCTTCTCTGGAAGGAAGCACAGTCCCAATGGTGAAGAAAACTTGGTGAGCGTTGCAGGGTTGGGTTCTGCTGTTTTCTTTTCCCAGCCACACCCCTTTTCCTACTGGGATTGGATTTCTATAAGGAGGTATTTCACCATTCACCTTCAAAAAGTATTAGCTTAAATTACAGTGGTGATCTTCTTCAATTTTTATCTGTGATGTTAGTTTTTTCTTTCATAATTTTAGTTCAGTTGCTAGACATTATGTAGTATTGGTTTGATTATTAACTCTTTTATTTTAATTAACTGAATTGTTTTTAGTAGAGCTTGCAATAACAGGAAATGTGTTAAAAATAGTGTTGATAACAGTTCTGCTATTAACATTATCTTCACCACTTATTATAGTCTTATATTTGAATCACACAATGCATTGTCATTTGACTTGCTAACAATTTATATCATGTGATGAATTGCTAGTCACTTTAAGTCTTGTATCATTTATATCATCCAAATGAATCATACTATTCAACAGTACTTTTCTTTTTTACTTATTTTACCATTTCTGTCATAGAAATTGGAAAGTAACGTTTGTGTAGAATGTCCAAACTATCTTTTTTGTTTCACAATTTTACAATTCAATATGGTTCATACTGCATAATTTATATAACCTTGATCTTCACACTGCCTTAATCTGCAGTGCTCGTGTACAAAATTAATTCCACCAACTGTGATATATAAAACCTCAAAACCTGTTTATAATTTTCTTAGGTTTTGATTTTCGAAATTTTTTTCACTTTCAAGGTTTCTTTCTGAGAGGTGCCCTTTAGTCCGTGCATATGGAGCTATCCGTTTCAATGCAGAAGCTAAGGTGTCATCAGAGTGGCTGGCTTTTGGTTCTTTCTACTTCATGATTCCTCAGGTGAATAAAGTGTTTTCTTTCCAAAAACTATTCTGCTATTTCCATTTTTGTGTTAGTATTTATAGCATTAGCAGCCAGAGATACCAAGCCAAAAAAAATGACAGGTTGAGTTCAATGAGCTTGAAGGAGGATCAATGCTTACCATAACTATTGCTTGGGATAATGATCTTTCTTGGTCATGGGAAAATGCAATCAATGCACTCCAAGAAACACTTTGCAATGTGAGTGCTAATAGATGGTCTTTTGAGTTACCACAAAACTTTTTCTCCCTTGAAAGCTGTTAGGACAAAACTTAGACATAGTTCCTTTGGTACTTATGGTTAATCTATAATAAGAATTGGAGTTTCACCTTCCAAATTTATATCGACTTTTGATGCAAACTTTTGTTACATTGATCATTGCCATGAAACTCTAATTTTTTGTGTGGAAAAAACCAAAAATACTTTAAGAACTATATATAAGTTGTCTAGAAAGTTATTAAGCAGAATGTTTTATTCAAAACACCACACCTTTGCGGTGTAGGTTTCTTCTTCCATTGTGAACTTTCCAAAAAGTACTCCTCCAACATTAATATTAAGCAGCCATAACATTCCTAGTAATGTAGACTGGGATCTTGCCGTTAATAGAGCTTTACAAATGATAGAGCGAAACGACTCCTTATTAACCAAGGTAATGCACATTTCTGCTCTCTATTTTTGTATTTTATTTCCAAGCTTTTGTATCATAACTTGTGTTTCAAGAGTCCATATGAAAACTAATCTTCTTATGCCATTTTGGAAACTCAGGTTGTGCTAGCACGTAGCACTAGAGTAGTGCCTACTGCTGATATTGATCCTCTTGCATGGTTATCTTGCTTAAAGGTATTGCACTTGTGTTCTTCATTCTGTCCCAAGCAAATTGATCTGTGTTCATATTATTTAGTAGCAAATTTTCTTATGCTCCCATCAAAACTATTACAGGTTGAAGGTGAAAATGCATATCAGTTTTTACTTCAGCCACCAAATGCACCAGCATTCATTGGAAACACAGTAAGCATGCACTAAAACGGTTTTATATATTCTTACCGATATATCATTTACATGACATGTCATGATGTTGTGCTGAACATTCCTCAAAGTACACCTACAAATGAATTTGGCACGAAACTCTAACTTAATTTAGGTTAATAGCTTAATTTTGCTTACTTTGCATATCATTAGGTGGATAACATTTTCAAGAACTGTTTACTGAATTGAATCAGCAATGATACGTTTTTCTCCTCAGTTTCCATTTTAATTTTTATGAACTTGATGAATAGCCAGAGCAACTATTTCACAGAAAATGGCTCCACATTACTAGTGAGGCTTTGGCTGGAACCCGTGCTAGAGGAGCATCACAAGCACTAGATCGCCAAATTGAACTTGATTTACTTACTAGGTATACCTTGTTACTTAGATCTTTGACCAAAACCTATGATGCACGAGTATTTTGAAAATATCAGGATACGGTAGGAGACATGTACATATTGAATAATGTATAAAAATTCTTAAAACATAATAAATATATAATTGCAATACTGTGAATCCAAATTAAAATCACATTTATTAGACATTGTCAAAATAAAAAGTTATAAATTATTATCATCATAAAATATTGGTGCTTTACAGTTAGATACTTCATTGATAAGTAACAGTAAAGTATCTTAGAGTATCGGATACTGATATGTGTCGGATACGGATACCATAGATCAAAACTGTTGCTTTAGACTAATTTTCTTGATGCATGTGATATCTACCATTTACTTTTATGTCTGGCTCCTCAATTTTTGTTGTTCAAGTTTCTGTCATTTGTTTACAGTCCAAAGGATGACATTGAGTTCACCATAGTTAGAGACACCGTAAGAAGAAAATTAGAGGTAAGTTTATTCGTGTAATTTTAATTATTAGCATGGATTGATTATCTGTTTAGAAGATGCTTTAATCTGCATTTATGATCTTGTTTCTTATTGAATATTTGCTTGAGCCATTAGACAATTCATAGGTCAACTTGAACAAGAGTTGAAAGGAGGAGCAAGAATTGGAAGGAGGAGATTCAATTTCAATAAAATGATTATTGGTTGTAGGATGTGAACTTTTAGAAATTAGAATCTGGTTTACATATCTTTAGCCACCTGTCAGTGTAAAAATCCAGACACCATGGTAGATTAATTGTAGAAGTTTCTCTAATTATAACATTGAAGTTATGTTGTCCTCCATACGACCAAACCATTGTTGATTGAAAGTCTGAACTCTGTGATACCACACTCAAACATGTTTCATTTTTCATATTACTTTTGCATTTCGATATATCCACTTTAGAACAATTTTAGCATGAAGGAGATAAACCTTTTATCTCATGTTTTTCTATCAGGCAGTATGTGAAAGGGTTGTGATCAAGCCAGAGAAAATGATAAGAAAACTCCCCAGGATTCAACATTTGTTTGCTCAATTATCTGGCAGGTTGAGAAGCGAAGAAGATGAGGTAAACATAATATAATTTCAGTACCAAGTAAATTATGTTTCAATGGACATTCCTTGTGAGGCTCTAATTTTCAGTTCTTTACAAATAGAAGAATTTATTCGACAATAATCAGGTTGTTCATCTGCTCTTTTCCTTTTTGATCTTTTAGTTTGAAATTTTGTCATCTCTTCACCCTAGTCCAGCTGTTTGTGGATTTCCAACAGAAGAGGCACAACTTTTAATTGCAGAAACAGGTACATCCTCTTTTTTCATCTATTACCGTTTCTACCCAATCAAATATTTTTCCTATTCATTAAAGGATTTTTAGCCTGAGCATTTGGATTTTTGGTTTGGAAATAGAGGAAGTCATTAAACTGCAATAAAGTCACATTCTTTAGTGCAATGTAGAAACTGAGAGGAGCATAACTTGCACTAAGACATGAAAGTCCATGTACGGACTGAAAATTTAGGGGAATTGGAATATGTTATCTGGGCAGAATGATGGGAACAGAAGTGAGACTTACTCATATTATGCTATATATACTGATTTAGGCTTAGTTTAAGACCCTTTTATCAACACTTTTCTAAGGCAAGAATGCCAAGGCCAAGCAAAATTAAGTTTACAGTTGTATACAGAGAAGTTAAACAAGAAAGCTTTTAAAAAAGTTGAGGTGCATTGAGTTAATTTTAACTTATGCAAAGTTTGATTCATTTTACCTCCATGATTCATTTCATTGTTTTCTTCTATAAACACTTACAATCTTCCATACTAGATTTTAGCAAACTTGATAACTGGATATTATATTAGTGTACTCTGCTGAAGCTAAGCTAAGTGTGTTGAAAGTTATATATTGGGTAGAAATGGACATAAAGAGCAATATATAAGGAGAAAAGACCTTATCAACCTATTGTTAAGTTTTGAGTTGGAGATAATGTCATGGTGTCTCATATGAATTCACTGCTAAAGTTTTAACTCCAATCATTTTGATAAAATTTACTTACTTTCAAAGACAATATGCAGAAGTATTTGATCGAGGGATGTATGCTGGACCAGTTGGTTGGTTTGGAGGAGGAGAGAGTGAATTTGCTGTAGGCATCCGGTCAGCATTGCTGGAAAAGGTTAGCTATATAAGGGGTTTTTCAAATGACATTCAGTTTGCATAGATTGAAGTTTTTTTGGAGATTTTGATTATATTCCAAAATTATTCTTATTAAATCAAACGTTTTATTCTCTACACTTTTGTTCAAGCGTGATTAAGAACTCTCATATTGATGAATTTGGTTCTTAAACTTTAAAAACCATGTGGATTTAGTCTCACCTAACTTTTAAAAACATATAAAGATTAGAGAAGGTACTGAATCCATTTGGTTTATAAAGTTCAAAAACAAAATTCATAGATGGAAAATGTAAGGATCCTAAAACTACAGGAATCATTTTCTTGTGTATTTCTCATGTAGTACTGTAGCAGGAAATGCATCTGATTTATTTTGCATTAATATTAACATGCATCTTGGTGACAATAGCATATCACTCTCAGAATAGGTTGCTTCCCTTGAGTTTCAGAAGTTTGCACAGATGAAGAGAGATTTTATCTTTTGTTGAGATTAAATATTGATAGCTTTGAAATTCCCATAAAAATATGTGGAAATTGTGGAAAATAACTATGAAATCCCATAAATTTCAGAAATCTTACTATTACCTATTCATGATGTCTTTAGCATCAATCATAATCTTGTCATGTTTTGATTATAGGATAGGGGTGCATTTATATATGCTGGGACAGGGATTGTGGAAGGAAGCAGTCCTTATCTGGAGTGGGATGAGCTAGAACTCAAGACATCTCAGGTGTGTTTGTGAATGCAGCTCAATATGGGTGTAAATTCATGCATGGCTCTTTTGTTTAGAGCTAATGCATCCTTCAAAAAGATTGTTAAGGAATTTTTCACTTCACATGATTGTTTTGCACCATCTACAAAGATTCCTTGTCCTAATGATTGTTGAATCATGTTTTGTAGTTCACCAAGTTGCTCAAGCTTGACTTGCCTCAGAGACAAAAAGTAGATTGTAAATGAGCTTCACTGATACGGTTAGCATTGTTAATGACTGAATTTTTAGTTGATGAAGTTCTTTAATAGCCTCTGTGGTTAGGGATTGGTGATTCATGGTTTCTGTTTATCAACTGTTGCATTGAATTAGATTATAAAACCCATAGAGAGGATAGTTTATTTTATCAAAATCTACCATTTGTTTGATCAATTTATTAGGACTTCTCTGACTAATTCCCAAGTAAAAAGTGGAGTTAAACAATTCCATCCATCCAAAATGATTTGTGCAATTAATGTATACAAGCAATCATCTTAAACTACATAAAGAAATCACACCAATTATTTTGAATAATATGGATGAACCCCATTTTTATTTGAGATAAATTAGACAATTCTTTTTAGTATAATCAAACAAAAGGTAAATAATTAAGGAAATAATTATTAACTTTTAGTTTTCAGTGAGAACTCTGTAAAGTAGATAATCACTTCCTCCAAATAAAACTCTTGCAAACATGCACCATCCTTAGATTGGTCATGTTTCATTCTAATGTGAAGACATATACTTATCCATTTTGAACTGTTTTTTTCAAAAGTATGAAGAAAAATCAATTCTCCCCTAACTCTAACTGGTTTATTTGATTGCTAATTCTTCTCTTGTTCTTGCAGATTATGGTGTTTCCTTCCTTTGAATATTGGCCTAATAAATTTGGCAATTCTGAGGATCTGGACAACATTTAGTTTGTACAAATGAGGTTTATATAATGGATTAATTTCTTGGCTCATTTGAGAAGATTCAACAAAACTAGTCAATTTGTATATGGGTTAAGAAGCCAAGACTACAATTCTTTCCCCTCATACCTGTGTGGTATTAGGGATTAATCAAACTACTTTGTCAATACAATCTAGCAAGGGATTTTGCATTGGAGGGGTTAAATCAAGGTGTTTGCAAGTAATTTTAGCATTTTAATTAAGCTTTGTATCTTCATTACCTGATAAATCACAAATAAAAATATTTTCCTAGTCAAATACAAAAAGAATACATATTCATGAACTTGTGGAAAAAGTTTAATATAAAGATTACGTGTCTATCTAGTTATAACTAGCTAACATATTCAATTAGAGAAAAGGTTGAATACTTTTTTTATCCTACTGTAAAAATTAATCTTACTATTTTAAATGTTCTTACTTTTTAGCTGGATTTAAACAGCATCTCATCTCAATGAATTGTGTAAAAAATTTCAGATTTTTTTTATCGAAAAACAAATTCGGAATAAATTGTCAAAACCAAAAAAAAAAAACTTGATAAATATGGACAGAAAGAAAATTTTTGGAATCCAAATTAAATAAGAACAAACTACAAAACTCAATGAAAATTTTTGTAATAGAAAACACTAATGAACAAATAGCATTCAAAAACTCAAAGATTAAAAAAAAGGGTCAAAAAAGTTTCTACAAATTTTATGATAAAAAACACAAACACTTGATGTGCACTTCTAAGAGTCAATGTAATAGGTAAAAAACTAGAATTATTTGACAATTATAAAAAAACAGACAAGACTAATGACAAAACAAGATTAGAAACATTAACTCTCACCAAATTACACACAAAACTGAATCAAAAACACAAAATCATTCAAGAAAAAAATACCCAAATTTGAACTAAAATGTATTTCAACAAAAAATTTAGGGTTTTGGTGCATATTCATCATACATCACAAAGAAACAACAAAAATTGAAAACAAATAACTCTACAACAATTAAAGTGAGATGAACTGAACCTAAGAACATGAACATGAAGAACAACCTATGGAAATTTAAGAAACATTAAAAACAATAAAAATAATCGGTGGAAACTGGAAAACAAACTGAGGAAACTCAAAATAACAGTGACAACTTACAAAAAAACGAAGAACATATGGAAAAAGACAAAGATATGGTGCGACATAGTGAAGAACACTAAAAAACAACCATACTTTTTTTTTTTGAGATTAAGGCTTATCTGGATTGTAGTCTTGCTCTGACCTACCTGATACAATCCTTCTTGAGTGTTTAGTGAATATTGATGGAAGACAACGAAAGACTTGTAGATTTGTGGAGGAAGCACCGAATGTTCATGAGGGTTCTTGGTTTGGGTGTGAAATTACAAGGTCCAAAGGTCAAGGAAGAGGTTAGACCAACTTCCTTGAGTTTCTAAGAATACAATGAGCATCATAAAAGAGAGACTTGGATAAGTGCGTTAAGAATTTCAAAAACATAATTTCATATATCAATCAAATTTAGAAATTACAAGAGGGGAATCTCTTATTTATAAGCTAAGGAGAGTCCTATGATGACTATGAAGTTCTCAAAATACTCTTTATTCCTAACATGCCATGTAACAATCCTATGTATAAAAAACTCTCCATTCTTAACATTCCATGTGAGAATCCTATGTACACGAAACTCTCAATTCGTAGTTTTCCATGTGTCTTTGAATGATTGGAGAATCATGGGAGGAGGCACCTAACTTACTCTTAAGGAGTTTGAAGAGTCATCATGCAAAAAAGAGACACCCAGAAGGTATATGTCTTTTTGGAGAGAATTATTCCTAAATTGGCTCAGAAATACAAAGTCAGAAATTATTATTCTATAATTTATATTTTATACAAAACTAAGGCATATATTATCTTTTGTTTTCTTCCAAGTTGATCATCTGCTATTAGTTGAGAACAATAGTGGATTTAGCAAGGATGAAATTGCATAAACTAATCTCCTATTGAAACAGGAATAATTCATCCTCCTTCAAACCATCCAAACTTAAAAGTACAAATTGCGCACATAATATATATTGGTTCATCCACTACTTGGGCTACGTCTTGTCCTCTTTAGCAACTCGCATAAGAGTCTTTATCAATATAAGTATTCTACACCTCTCTAGATACACAAGTATTTATGGAGTTCTCCCTCTCTTTCCTTAAGTTCTTCGATGGTAGATGGTTTGGGTGATTGGAGAATTGAATAGAAATGGGTAAGAACATGAATGGTTGGGTTCGGAGAATGGTGTTAAGAAGGAGGTTAGGTCAACCTTCTAGCTTTTTCTAAGGCTTTTACACTTAGAGAGTGAGAGAAAAAGAAAAGTGAGACTTGAGAGAAATTATAAAAACCATTTAGGCAGAAATTCATTACTCAATTAAATTCTTATTTTTACAATAGAAAATATCCTTATTTATAGAGTCAAAAGTGACTAATGGAATTTAAAAACTCTCCAATCATGAAGTAACATGTGGCACCTAAAATACTCTCCATTCATGATTTGTTGTGTGGAAATCCATGCACCTTCAAGCTCTCCATTGAGGATGTGACAAATGGCATCAAGGAAGAGGAGAAGGCAAGTAGGAGGTGCCTCTTGCTCTGTGTGTGGAAGAAGACTAGTCACTTTGGAAAAAGGAAGGAAAAGACTCCATGTAGGTGTCCATGTGGCGCATATGTTGATGCCATTTAGACTTCCCTTTAAGCTCTTCTATTCTAATCTAGAAATTGTAAATTGGCCCAAATACAAGGCATAAACAAAATTTTAAAGACTGAATTAGAAATTCCTAATTACTCTATATAAATTTACAAGTCTTCAAAAAGAGAATCTTCTAGAAAAAAATCTTTTATTCAACATTTCTTCTCTTTTGAGCCTGATGTTTTAGGTGGTGATGATGGTCCTCCATCAAGTATTCTCCACCTCTCCAGGTACACAAGTATTGTACACCTCTCCAAGTAACAAGTCTCAATCTCCCACTACGACTAAGACCTGCTAACAAGTGAGAAAAACATCATCGACAAGAGAGCAAACAGAGAAAAATCAAAGGCCAATCTTTACACAATGAAGGATCTATAATATATGGCTCACTCCCCAAACTATGAGTTTTGTAAATAACACATGTGAAATATTATCTTAGAACACTAATACAATGAATGCTAGATAGAATGTAATGATCTTTGTATGGTTGTTTATTTCTATTCAAGGATATATATTTGTTCAGATAGTGATCGTTGAAGCTTTCATTCATTACTTTGTTCACATAGTTGTTGGACGTTGGATTAGGAAATCATTCATGTTGATTGATTTAATTTGCATCATGAACTTCAATTGTATTTGAAAATTTTCTTCTTTCAATCCTAAAGTGAATGTTGATTCATTAATCTCGCAATCTTCGAGTATCCTTCCTTTTCCTTTTTATGTATCATTCATCATCTTCTTCACGTTCGACGTTGAATATGGCAACTCTTGCTTTGATTATATTCTTTGCTCCTTTGAGTATATGGAACAATTTGAATTGTTTCTTTTATGATCTTCTTATGAGAATGTTAACCCTTTAAAACTTGTGACTTGAATCTTCAATCATATCTTTTTCACATGTGCTTTCACTGTAATTATCTTGGATACTGAGTATGGAAACATTTGCTTTGTTTGTTGCGTCACAAATTCTTTAAAATTCTTTCTCTTTTGGAAACTTTGATCTGATTATTTTGATGTTCCTTGAATCAAGTTCTCCATAGCGTGAATTACGCTCTTCTTTTATCCATGTACTTGTTCTTCAAATATCTTCTTTAATATGCTCTTTTCAAAAATTGTACTGACTCTTCTTAAATGTGTGTGCATTTGCTTGAATTTGCCTAATTATGCAGAGTTGTACGAAGTAGATAATTATAAGTGACTTAGTGAAAAAGAATACTTATAGTATTCTTTTCAAAGAAAAACAAAAAAGATAGCTATAAATGATATGAAAAACAAAAAAGATAGCTATAAATGATTTTTGCATACTTGTTGTAAGTTAAATGTAATAATAAGAATTGTAATTGTTTATTGATTAGTGAAAATTTTTTTACGTTGGTAAAGAAAACATGAGCATAACCTGTGTTGAAATAAATCAATATAAACACTAATTGATTCTCTACTAATCAATTATCCTTATACTAACTTTAGCAGTATACAAAAACCTTTTTATCACTCCTAAATAGCCTCTTCAATATCATTTAGCAAAAATTTCAGAAAAAAAAAGTTAAACTCTATTCAACTATTTCTTGTAAAACTAACCTGATTCATTTTTTTTTTAATTATATATATAACATAATTAAAAAAAGTAACTCATTAGTTCAAAATAAATATTAAAAAATATTCTCTCTTATAATTTTAAGAAAATGACACACTTTCTTATTATATTGAAACTATTTTTTTCTCATAATTATTTTTAATTTTTATATTTTAAAACTTTATTTTTAACTCTTTATAATTTAATATTTAAGTTTTAGCTAATACGATACGTTTCTTTATAATTTAATATTTAAGTTTTAGCTAATATGATACGTTTAAATAAATAAAGGGATAATAATTACTTTATTAAAATTATAATGTAAATATC
>Ga0123341_1004371_pt1 | contig 12401 bp, 6 predicted proteins | sample Turbeapinknodule_FD_89959 | JGI IMG/M metagenome (GOLD analysis project Ga0123341, IMG submission 89959) | Root nodule microbial communities of legume samples collected from Mexico - Turtle bean Mexico pink nodule | ecosystem: Host-associated > Plants > Roots > Nodule | place: Mexico: Nepantla... | reverse complement strand
TGTCAATAAAGAATGAGTTATATATAAATATATATTATAAAGTATAATAAGAAATATTATGTAATATTATTTAATAAATATATATAAGAAAACATAAAGAGAAATGAAATATGTGGTGGCAACTAATTAAAATACAATTCATATATTAGTTAAAGGTGGATGAAAGAGAATACTTGATATTTATATAATATAAATATGATAACAATTAAAGTACTACTAATTTAGAAAAGTATAGATGTTATTTTGTCGAAATGGTTGATGTAAGTACTATCCTCTAAGTCATAAGTCAATTCTTAAGGTGTTGCACTGCGTAAATTGGACAAATAGTTTAATTTTTGTAGTTGAATCTTCACGTTGCACACTTGAGTTAAGAAGTTGAGTACTTTTTCAACGATTAATGATTTGTTGAACGTCAACATCTTTTTGTATTTGTACTGCGTCTTGTAGAAGTTTTTGATTGACAACTCTAGCTGAACAACGATAGTTTATTTATGTAACCTGATTTCAATCTCCATATTGTAGTATTTTCGATATATTGTGAAATAATTTATTAAAAGAGTAGTTAGGTGAGATTGACATTCTCTTAGGGTTGACACATGTGTAGGTTAGACCATAACCATTTCAACTTTCTATTATGGTGGCCCATTGAATAAGTCCTCCAAAGTAGATTATTGCTTTAGTTGAATTAATTGAGTCTTGATTTGTTATAGAGTTGGATGCAGTCAATGCATTTAGAAGTCACGAAATTTCCTCTACAGATATTGTTAACTCGGTACACACTTCAATCATTGTAGGAAATGGAAATTGAGACTTCCAAATTAACATTTTTGAAACATTTTCATTATTTATTATCTGAACAACATCGTACCTCATTTTCCCTTGTGTGGTTAGTTGAGGTTGGTGGTTGTACAACTTCATAAAAATGTTTCATCTTGCAGTCCCAAAGCGCCACAAAAATTCTCCTTTAAATGGGAGAACGTACAATTATGAGGGATGCAAAAGAATTTAGGAGACGAACATCCAAAGTGGATGCCTTCATCATTTTCTATTATCCGACCATTTGCAAAGACAACATAAAGATCAAAATTGTAAAATCTCATTTTCTGTTATGCAAAGATGGTCTGTTTGAAGATGAAAGCAAAAGTTTTGGAAAGAAGGAAGAATTTGTATATATTTTGTGTTAGTTGAATGGTTTCAAAGTGGAGTGCGAGTGAAAGCTTAACTTTATAGGTGAAGAATGATTGAGATAGAAATAAAGATGGTTTTTTTATGACAAGTGCAATGAACTATGTGTATTAGATGATAAATTTATTACAAGTATTATCATGTGCACATTAAAAGAGAAGATGATGTTGGTACACTGGTGTTGCTAAAATCCTATCTTGTGGAATTCATGACTATTTTACGACAAGTGTATCGTGTCAGAAGTAATAAATTTGTACAAACGGACGGATATCGAACTCATAAGGAACAATTGAATTTTCAAGTATAATATTCACTAAATAGAAAACAATATATAAAAGTTTGTTATAAAGTTTATCGTGTACGATGAAATTGCAAGAATGTAAATAAAGCAAACTAAAATATGTGATTCTATTGGGAAAATTGGGATTGAGGTTCATCCTTCTCACTCATATGTATTTTTACAAAATATTATAATATTCAATCTTGATTGATATTGATGCACAAATAAAAATATTTCATATTGATTAGCATACAAAATTATTAAGAGAGTCTCCTAAATATCAATTCCTCGCATATTTATAAAACCTCCTTATCATTACAAACATATTTTATAAAGCAATTAACATTTCAAATCTATTCCTAGCATTCAAATATGTTAAACATTATCATTTAGGTCAGATTCTTATAAATACTTTCTAGTCAAATCTAAGGATCAAAATCATGAATAATTCAAGCTTTGAGAATAAAATGAAAATATCAATCATTAATCAAGAACTGAAATATTATAGATAAATATCCCCTTAATACATAAGAGTTTGACCATATTCAGTGACGTTGACCATTACAAACATGGAAAACAAGAAAAGAAGATCCAGAATGTTTCTCCTTGACGACTGCCTCCTCTAGGTTTTTTTTATCTCTTTCTATTTTTCCAGTGATGTGTAGGGTTATGCCTCATGCCTCATATTTAGCCTAGTTGGCTTGGGTTAAGTGACTTCTCCCCTATGCGAGTTATTACTTGTTTGGCGAGTTTGATGAGAAAAAGCCCAACTTTACTGGAGTAAACTTGCTTGGGCAAGTTCCTCTGGAGTGATCTGGCTTGGATGAGTTTGAAGCGAGTTTCCAATGTTCTAACTTTCCCTTTTCATCTTGTCTATTTTCCTTTAGCCATTTCATCTCCATTTTTCTATAGAATCCTGAAATTAACTCAAATTTAGGAATAAATTGTTCTTATTCATATTATAATCACAAAATATGTAAAAATGTTTAAATTCATAAATTAGGGGTTGAATTATAGATATTTTATTAAGAAACATCTACAAGTGTCTGTCTTTTAATATAAAATATTACTAAAATATGACACTTATCATGAATCTATCTTTTGAGTTGTGTGATGGGACGATGATCACATTATTGAGTTGTGTGATCTGAGGAAATCATTTATTGAGAGTGATGTGGCGATGCAACTTATTTTTTTTGTACAACCTAAATCTATAACCTATAAATAATTATTTTCTAATTAAATGAACAAATACAAAACCTATAAATATAAAGTTACCTCAATCTCCATAGCTTCATCATTGACATAGGTGTCATTCTTCTTCTTGTGTGATCTTCTACAATTTAGCTCATCCAATATTCTTACCAATGTGAGTTTCTTACATGTTTCAAAAAAGATAATATAACTACAAAAAAATAAAAATATATTATAATTCGGAGCTAGGTATAAGTAAAAATATACCAAATTATTCCTTCTTCTTGACAATGACATAGCACCACCAGTGTGAGGAATAGTTTGTGTATTCTTTATATCTCTATTTCTATATATCACACAAGTTCTACAAAATAAAAATGAAATCAGTTTTTGCAAATTTAAAGTCAAGCTTATTGTAAATATACCAAATGAAAAGTGTTTCTTAGTGTATTAGAATTATGTAAGGAAAAAAACCATTCCCAAGCACTGTGTTTCTTAGTGTATTGTATTGTAGTTAATGACTAAGCATTGTTAACATAGTCTTATAAGAGGTTATTGGGAGTGTACTTAGCCATTCTCAAATATTTTTTCGCAGTTTTTCAATAGGGCCAAGTTTGTATTTTTTGGTACAGTTTTTGCTAACTATTTTATCCAAGATTGTAAAAGACCTTTGTGCCTTCTGTCAAAACTTCACATGTCGAGTTCCCACACTTCTCAAAGGCAAGCACAAGCGAAACAACATTCTGTTCATGAAACCCACTAAGCAAATAACACATGCATTTTACCCCTTACTAGTACTAAAGGTTTGCAAAAATCAGTAACAGACAATCAAAACTTACTGAAACAGTGTTGGTGTTGTGCTATTTGATTAGATTTCTCCACCAGCCAATGATGATTCTGAAGATAATATTTGAAGAATGAAGATAAATCTGAAATCATTAAAAAATTGATAAAATGGGACAAGAAAACAATCTTTATTGTAATGAATAGTCTATTTGATTGGTACAAAGGAAAGACAACTGGATGTTATCGTCAAAAGAATTTTTTTTCAGATCCAACTAAAACTTTAATATCAAAACTAAAGGCCACTAATAACTTTTACCCAAAATAGAACTTGATAGATATATAACTCCAGTCATTATCCATATTGATACGTTTGCTAATTAAATTAAGGGTTAATGACTTTTCCAAAATTGTAATAAAAAAAGGAAAAATACATACTCTTAATTTAATTGGCCAAAGAGGAGCAATCAAAATTTCGACAAGATGACACTAGAGATTAACATAATCAACAACAACTATTCCATTCAAATAGAAAACCAAATGTGATGACAGAGACCTCAACTTAGGACTAGCTATTAGAGCTATGGCAAGGAGGATACAAGAAGATTGAAATTCTATTACTAATGGCAGAGACAATATGTTATACATGTTCGAAAATGTCATAACATAGTGTAATTTCCTAGAGTAGAATTTAATGCGGGGAGGGTGTCTTTCAATGAGCAGAGCTACCATGATGAACACGACTTGAAAATGCGGGGAGGGTGTCTTTCAAGCCGGCAATGAGCAGAGTTGCGTAACTATGTCTTCGTGGTAATGGCGGCGAAATAATGAACGACAACGACGTGTTGGCGTGGATGCTGTGGTGTGGGATATGAGAGTGTGAAGAGTTGGGTTAGGGTTATTATGAGAAGGTTTGACAATTCCAGAGGGAGTGGCTTGTGTGAGGGTTCAAATAGAGAAAGGAGAGGGTTTCGGAAGAGAAGAAATGAAAGGGTTTTCAAGTAGGTCAAAGAAGGGTTCAAATTGCAAAATACAATGTTTTAGGAAAAAAATATATTTAGAGAGGAATGTTGTGGAGGGAAGAGAACAAATCACTTTTGGGAAAAAGAAAAATACTATGGAAGAAACAAAAATGCAGGAAAATAGTCTACTTCATAAAATAATGACTCTAAATAACATATTTTGAAGAAAAAATATAACATTTATTAATGTATCGTAGCTTACATGTTTTTTTTTAGCCTTTTTATTGCGTGTCTTAATTCATAGTTTCCTTGACACAATAGAAGAAGATCTCCGTAATGCAATAGTCATCTCCTACAAAAACAAAAGATAGATCAACAAACCAAATAATTATAATGGCAAGTTTTATAGGATAACTTCTCTCCTAAACTCTTTAATTAAATAAAAAGAATCATTAATCTATCATTTAAAAACTTGGATGCTCACTTACTCTTCAATTTCAACATGGTGCAAAGCGTGTTTGCTTTTAGTAATCTTCTATATTCTCCTTCAATACGCTTCATAAATTCCCGAAGTTCTTTGTCATGTGCTCCTTAGCTTTAGCCTACTTTCGACTCAAAAATCTCGATCCCACCCTATAATCACAAGACTCAAATTGCAAGCACTTTAAATTTATCATCTATCCAAAACAATATATATGCATATTATGTATGGTATTATTATTAATCTACTATGATCTCCATCTCTTGCCAATTTGTTACTGATAAGCGCGATTCTGAACTTCTTCAGCTGATAAAACAGCAGTGATTAAGAATATATCACACTGTGCCAATGCCATGATTCCATTTTAGAGAGCACATATGGACTTACACCTAAAGATATCTTGCTTCTGATCAAGCTCTTGAAGAAACTGAAGATATATATACGATTAGTTCTAGGGTGAAGATGCCTGTGGTGATATCACAAATCAAATTACAAAGAGAACATCTGAATGAGTACGCAAATTCCAACAACATATTTATCATGGAGTGCAACTAATACTGAACTAAATTAAGCAAAGATGTATATATATGTAAGTATATATTTATGTATACGTGGGTGATTTGATTTGTCAGAAACAAGTTACAATACGTAAAAAAAAAATCTATCATAAAAAAGAATTAAAAAATAAAAATGAACTGTGGTTCAACGCTTTAATTTCCTCCCTCCCTAAATATACTTGGTGAATAGACAATACTACAAAACTAACATAAGACGCTCACATAAAAATATCAAAAAGCTGGTCTCATACAAGTTATCGGATCCAAACACCAATCAAAAAAGGAAAACATCCTAAAACGAGATTTAGAATAGATTTAAGACCAAACATTGACTTGAACCATTGCAAACACTTCAGACACATTAACCTTTCCCCTATTAAAAATGACATTGTTTCTGTGTTTCCAAATTTTACTCACAACACCAACTCAAATTGCTTCCAAAAAATCATTAACCTGACCAGAAACGATTCAAAGCCTGAACTGAATAAAATTTGACATAAGGTTAGAGAGTGAGTGACAGACACCACGCCAAACCACTCAAAACAAAGACAACCAACAAGCCAAACAAAACTTAAAAAAAAAAACAGATGCCAATGAGACTTCTCCTCCTTCCTACACAAACAATACAAAAGCTTATCAACATCAACTACTATTCCACACCTTTCTAAGTCACAACACGTAAATGATTCATATTAGCACATAAATTTTCTTATGCAGAGTGCCTTCAGCTGCATCAGCAAGATAAGTACATATATATCTTCAAGCGTGAGTCCATACGCGCCTCTGAAATGGAACCAATGCTTTAAGTGCTGCTATACCAATTAGAAAACATCTGGGGTTTTTGTTTTCGAGGAAAATTGACAATTGTCCTTTATTATTATAATAAAATTACCTTTTAAAATTACGGAAATCGTATAACATTAGTACAAAGAAATGGTAAAAGTAGTATCATGTTAATACGATTTCTCCAACTTTAAAAAATGACTCTATTTTGATAATAAGGGATAAAAACTCTTTAACTTTGGTCAAAAACCGTAATATGTGAGGGTGAAAGTAAGGTTGTAATTTATAAGGTGGGGATAGGGTTATGAAGATATATAGGGCTTAAGTGCATAGTGGGTAACCCATTGCCGTTGCGATCAAGGTGAATTAGTGGGTATATTTTCATCAACGAACTCTCCTTGTAGCTACTGCGAAGATGAAGAGCAATTTGTGAAGCTGTGTGTTCTCCTTGCAATTCTCAGCAACATTCAGTTTGCAAGTGATGGTGACAAACACAGAAACGATGCTAACTTTCTTGTGGTGATACGTACAAGGCTTTCATTCATTGGCCTACTCAAGAACCATGCATGGGACAAAGAGTTTTTAACCTAATAGTTATCTTCCTCAAAGATACAATAATGACGTTGATGTTCACCCTTTTATGTTGTGTGATTTTGCAAATTTATAGGGTTTTTTTTTGTATTTTTAGCTTTGATGTAATTATTAACTATGACGAATTAAGCTAATCAAAATTATTTGCTACCAAATTTAAAATCTAAATAATTAGTAGTTAAAACTTTGGTAGCTAATTAGATATCAATTTAAAAACTATTTAACAATAATAGAAACTAATTTAGAAATCAATTTTTAGAAACCAAAATAATTAGTTGCAATAGTAACTAGATTAGAGACCATTTTAGAAACTAAAAAAAAATACTTTCTAAATTAGTTTCTATTATGGTTAAATAATTTCTAAATTAGTAGATTATAATTTGGTAGCAAAAAGCTTGATCAGATACCAATTTAGAAACTATTTAACAATAATAGAAATTAATTTAGAAACCAAAAATTTATTTAGTTCCTAAAATGATCTCTGATTTAGTCATTATAGCAACTATAAGTCCCTCTTAGAGACTAAAATAATTAATTGCCTATAACTTTTACTATTCACAAATTCTAAATTATATTTTTAATCATCTTATAATATTCACTCCAAAAAAAATAAATAACACATTTTAAAATTAAACAAAAATTACACCAACAAACAAATTCAATTAATACATTCATGCGCACTATTGTGATTGAGATCCTAAAAATAATTCCAGTTTCAATTTCAATAATATAATGCAGATATATAATACCTATTCCAATGACACATTTATACCCACAAATATACAAATGGGATCAGAGAAAAGCGTCAATCACCACAACCTACACAAAATAATTGATTCAAACCATGAAGATGACCTCAAAAACTCCATAACTGTTCCACAACGATACAGTAACACTGCCACCGGAAAAGAAATCACAAACGTGCGTCGAAAATGTGAGGAAAAAAAATGTCATACCTTAATCTATACAAATTTCCATCAATTAATTGTTTTTGGAATTCCGCGCGGATTAAATTATTGATAAAAATCTCATCACACATTTTTTAATTGTATTTACTCTAATATAACTTATATGGTGACATAATATGAAATCTTTATTAAAAATTTTAAGTATGATACTAGTCGTAACATGGCTAAAAAAATATGATACTATTAATTGTATAATTTGGAATAAGATAGTTATCAAAGTTGTATAGATTTTTGTCCACTTCAATTCTTTTTTTTTTAATTTCACAATTATATTTTCTTTTGATTAAAAACGATAAATTTGTATTAAAAAAATGTGATAACATAAATTATAAATATTTGATTGTTTTAAATATGTTTTAAGTGTGTCAATAGTTAAGAAAATAAAATGTTGATTTGAGAATGGAAATATTATAAAATGATATGTAGGTTTATGGTTTAGGATTTGGATTTATAATTTATGGAGGGTTTAGGTTTAGGATTTGTGTGTAATTCAAAGTTTCCTAAACATGTGACGACAAAGTGGACTTTAAGCCTAAACTCAAACATAACTCGTGCAATCTCCAACACATCTCCCTCACGTCGAGACTGTCAACTCGTGCGTGAAGCCCAATACAAACACTCGATGGGATAAACTCGAAAATGGTTCTGATATCATATTACGAAGTGAACTTTCAGCCTAACTCAACCCCATAAAACTGATTCATAGATAAGGTTTGCACCCACTTATATACTATAAAAGACTTTAATCTCTAATCGATGTGGTCTCCAACTGTTTGCACAAATTTCAAATCTATTATTATTTATAATATCAGGTTCTACGTTGAATCACTGGTAATTACGCGGATATATATAAGGACTTAATTGCATAGTAAGTTAGCTACGCGTTCTTTGACCAACTCTCCCTTACGCTACCGTGGGAATTTCCAAACCTATGTAGTTAACAATTTCCTTTCTTTTTCCTCCTCATTGCACAATATTTTCCCAACAATTCACTTTGATTTCGTTTCTCCCAAATGATGGTGACAAACACAACATGGGTGGTAATTTCTTATCCAAGGTTTTGTTTTGTTGACCAGTGAATCATGCATGGGACAATGATTTTTTAACTTCTTAGCCATGTTGCTGTTACATTGAATTTGTGGAGTTATATTTTATGTCATATGGGAATTGATCCAATATGTTTTGGAATTTTGCAAAGATATAATCATCTATATCTATTTACATATGTTGTGGAAGAAAACTAAATCGGATTGAAAAAGATTTAAAAAAATGCACAAATTTATTACTCTAAAGCTTTAAATTAAAAGTAATGAAATAATCTTTTATATAAGTTTGCTCACGTTAATTTTTTTCATTAATGTGATCCCGCTCCTTTTTATTAACACTTTCTTTTAAATTAAAATTTTGAATTATAGATCACATAAAGATCTTTCAGAAATCATGGTACCATATTAAAATTTAAATTGTAGATCACATAAGGGTTGTGAAATACAAAACTAACAAAAGGTAAACAAGAGAAGCATATTATTGAGATGATGATGGAAATAAACTCATGCACAAACTAGTGTAAGAAATGGAACCATAATCACTGTCTTAGTCAATAACACATCTAGAAGAAAATCATGTTATCATGAATTACTTGGAAATAATGAAAATTTTATATTTTTTTAGACTTAATATCTTTTAGTCCCTATATTAAAAGTTAAAAATCAATTCAGTCTTAAATATTTTAAAAAGTTTAATTTAATCTCAAATATTTTAAAAATAATTCAATGTAATTTTTCATATTAAATTGTCTCATTTGAGAACATATTTACTTCGATGATTTTGTTACTGTACACTGAATTTAAAATGTTATAAAAAAAAAATTGGAATCACCACATTGAATTCTTTAAAAAATTTGACACCATCTTAAACTTTCTAAAAAACAGAGTCCAAATTGAAGTTTAAAAAAAAATGGAACGAACTTTTAAAATCTGAAGGATAAAATTGAATTTTGATTCTTAATATAGAAACTAAAAAAGACAAATTCTCTTTGCACCATATCAATTCCAACATGCACCAAATCTTTTATTTAAAATGGCAAAAATGTCCCTCTAAAATGATGAAAATAGCCTTAAATAAAAGTAAGGTGTAAACAAAAAATTGCTTCCAAAACCTTTTATCCGAAATGCATATTTAGTTTTGTATTCTGGATTTTTTTATCCAAAAATATATATATTTTTTTGAATTATATTTACTATTCTGAATTTTTAAATCCTGAATAAGGGTAATTTTGGAAATTTAGAAAAATGATACGGTGCAGGTTAGAATTAGGTTAGAATTGATATGGTGTAGGAAGAAATTACCAACTAAAAGAGTAATTAAACTTTTTTTTATCAAGCCTTTATTTTATTAACATGTTATTGCCAAAAACATTATTATCAATCTCTTTAAACTCTACATTTATGCCTGAATTTATCAGCCAAGGTAACATAAATGCTGCTTTTATGAATTTGAACAAAATTTAACAATACAAATAAATAGAAGCAAATTAGTGGTGCAAACATCAATTGCAGAGGAAAATAAAGTCCAATAAAGTTGAACTACATGCATAGAAGAGAATACCTTCTCTACTAGACTAAACTTCTAGATGTGCCTACCTTCTATATGAACAAATCCCCTCATTACCAATCTAATATATCAGTCAACAAAAAAGTATGTGACATCTAATTCAGTGAATTAAGTCCCTCATGAAACCTATCCAAGCCATCGAAGCTAAACCAGTCTTTTGTCATCTGCAGAATTCAAGGTCAATGTCAAACATAACTGAAACAAAATGCATAGTTTAATAATAAATTTCAAGAACATCAAACGAGATCACTTACAAAGTAAGGGTACCCCTCCATGCTAAAATTATCAGGAGCATGCTCCAAAAATAAATTAATGAAATAGAGGACAAAAAATCCACATTCATTACCATCTCTTTGTTGTGGCACCTACAATAATTTGGTTTTTCTTCGATCATTGGTTATTTGGCTACACTGGGGATGAAAACCATAGGAAGGGTGATAATTACCTTAGGCACCAAAAATGGAATTTGAGATAAGATATTCTTTGTCTCAGGCCTGTCCCCTGATTTATAAATATCTAGTACAAATCTGAAAATGAAGATAGTTTTGGTTGATCTCAAATACTTGAACTGGGCAATGATGAAGGGTGATCAAAATAAGTAGATACTGTTGAGTAATGACACACCTTCTAATCTCAGGTTCAAGTCGCCTTGGATTGGCCATTTCAAGTGAATCCAGCAACAACATGCACCTTGATCGAGTACTTGATTGCAAGCTCTCACCAAAATGGCAGAGGATCAAAAGGCTCCAGTGACCCCTACAACAATTGGGATTTCAAAGTATGCATTCTATGAATTAACATTTGACAGATAAAGAAAAAAAATGAGTGCATTTACCAGCAAACTATAGGAACAAAAACATATGCCTTGGAGAAAATAGGTTCTCTTTTAATCCAAGCCAGCACCTTGTCCTTAGATGAAGCAGATCTGTAAAGGCTAAACCATAAGCTGTCAAAGTAGGTAAACTGCCCCTTCCTGTCTTCTGGGAAAATCTTCCATATTTTCCTGCCACAAAATTTATTATATCAGAAACAATGCCTCAATTTTTGAAGTTCCTCCATTGACATCATAAATCATTATTAGACTATCACTCACTTTAAGAAAGTATCAAAAATTCCACTGTCTAGCTTTTCCTTGATTCTAGAAAGTGTTTCCTTGGGTCTACAAGGTGCTTCCTTTGGTCTAGAATGCTCTTTGTTGGGTCTAGAAAGTGCTTTCTTGCCATTAAGTTTTCTCTTCCTTTTTGTCCGCAATCGCTGAGGAACATTGCTCCAAACAAATGGAAATGGTGAAGAACTACTTTCCATCACATAAGGCTTCGATCTTTCTTTCTTTGGCATAGCTTATAATGACATCGTGAGTTGATTTTCTTTCTTGCTTCACAGACACAGCACTGAGATGAAAGATGAAGAATAATGACAGACAGAATCAACTTCTCCATTTGGTTCCCAAAACATATCAACTTTCTAAACACCACCATGTCATAGTTGGGAAACCCCAATAAACATAGTAAACACAAATTTTATTAACCCAAAAAACAGACAGAATAAAACTGTTGTTCAAATGCAAGAAAATGTAAACTAATCAAGGAAACCTAGAAATTACAGTCATGGTCAGCAACAATTAGGCCAGATACATATCTAACAAACAAATTCACATGTTCAAGATTAAAACTACTGACTTTGTACAAAAACATCAGACACATATCTCTTGTTACACAAATCTTTTGAACATAAGAGCACAATTTGATTATACTAAGATTCAGTGTTTTGTCAGCTATGACTGTAAATAAAAAAAGTAACATTGGTCAAAAATTGGGATAAAATAGAAATCCTTAAAATCATGATTTATTTATCATTTGATAGAAAGAAAGAGTGTAAGGGTTGTTTCCATTTGAAGGGTTACAGAATAGGAAGGGTTTATCACATCACAGATGTTAACATTAAAAAAAAAAAAAAAAGTAGTTTTCAACCAAAAAAACGGGATGTAAAGAAATTTAAAAATGT
>Ga0123341_1004369_pt1 | contig 12403 bp, 10 predicted proteins | sample Turbeapinknodule_FD_89959 | JGI IMG/M metagenome (GOLD analysis project Ga0123341, IMG submission 89959) | Root nodule microbial communities of legume samples collected from Mexico - Turtle bean Mexico pink nodule | ecosystem: Host-associated > Plants > Roots > Nodule | place: Mexico: Nepantla... | reverse complement strand
TAAATGTTCTTTTTTATGACTAGGAATGTCACATCATTATAGTGCAAACATTCTTTAATGGGTGTCTCTTATATAAATTTGATTTTTCCGTCTTTGTTCTCTTTTAGGTTTTAGTCTTCAGCCTTAATTAGAATGAGAGTATTTTTGTCTTGTCTTGAAATGTATATTTATAGTGTTAGTGTGTATCTTTACTATTGGGTTTGATTTATCGAGTTAATCTTAGTGTTAAACAAATATTTCATACAATGATTGTGTTAAGTATGTTATTCGAGAGGACTTCGACTTAGAGGATTCAGTCATATCATGGAAGTATCCAATTATGTATACGAATAATACACTAGTCTCCACTCGTAAAGTTTTTTTTTTTTTTTAAAGTCAAATTGTGCATCTTGATAAGGGAGTAAGAAAATTTTATCTTGTTTAGATGGTTCTCTTAATGTTGAGATATATGCTACTTATCCGTATAATAATATTTAGTGTACAATTTTTAAAATAAGGTAATTTTTTTTTCTAAATTTTTTTTTTTACATGGTAAAATTGAATTCACAATTTTAGAAGAGATGAGAATTAACTTGAAATATTTAGCTATGTGTGCTATTGAATTTGTAAGAGAGTCAACTCTAAATTCTTAACGATTTGTGCTAAATAAACTTTTTGATACCTTTGCTAAAGAAAAGAATTTATATCATAATATGCAAATTAAATCTAATAAATAATAAGCATCCACATAATATTGTTCCTAATCAACTTTATATTGATTCATAATTTATGGTATGCAGTTGTCGCTATTCTGCTGATACGATGGCTGGCTGAGGAGCAATCAACTTTACCTAACATTCTTCTGTGTATCATTGTTTAAGGATCGTATCATCAAACTAATTACTTTAATTAAATGTCATATGATAATAGATTACTATAATATTATTAACTTTTGAAATAGATATTTTAAAAATCAGATTAAAGATTTTTTTTTAATTATAAGCTGTATAAGTTTCTTACATCGACAATACATAAAATTAAATGCTAAAATCAATGAAGGTGATGACTATTTTTGGTGAAAGAAAAGATAACATTGGCATTAAAAGTTTTAGAATATGTTGAAAGCTCACATAGTAAGAATTGGTCAATAACATGATGAGTCACATTGTTGCAAGCGATTCATATATATGTAGATGTTTGAACTATCCCAAGTAGATGTCCTGATTCACTTATTCCTTAAAGATTGTCGAGCTTCAAAGATGTTCCAACTACCCGAAATAACTTATTCATTAAGGATTGTAAAGCTTTGAAGATGCTACATAAAACTACAATTTTTCAAATCCTCAAAGCTATATTTTGAACTTGATTTTGAAAAAATCATATTGGAGGTTGAAGGCATGAGTCAAAGGTATTAGAGTTCTTAGTTTGATTAAGCGAGAGGAGAAAAGAGTTTTGACAAGGAGGGAGAGGGTTTCTTTATTGGTTAACTTTTAATTTTGAATAATCGTGATGATAAAAAACTGTTAATATATTAATTATTAGGAAAACTAACTAATGTTAGTGGTGATTTTTAATTGTCATTTGATGAATATTAGTTGGATTAAAATAATTAGATAGGAACCAAGGAAGATGCATACAGACCCATGCAAATGCTCAAAATGGGTTAACAAGTCATTAATGGAAGTCACTTTCGATATAATGATTTTTACAACAGAAACACTCAAAGGCATCAACACTTTAAAACTTAGAATTACAAAACAAAGCCTTTCAACACCTTAGCAAATTGCATGTCATTGCCAAAACAAAGAAACACGTTGCCATGTTTCAATGCACACATTCAGAAACATAAAAAAGAGAGAACGTTGACGAGTAGGGTATATTTATCTTTACAAATATTTGATTAACAGCCATATGACAGCAACCAAAACCACTATACCGATCACTGATAAAAGCATGCACAAGCAGGAGCAACCACCCTTGGTACGTTTGTTCAAAACTGCCAAGTTCTTTTGCACTCGCTGTTTTCAAATCAGAAACTCAAAAGGTCAGTTGCAAGCTACTTCATTTCTACAATATCTCACATCAAAGGAAAATTAAAAACTTATTACTTTCAAAAAGAAATGCAGAAAATTTACTAAATATTGTTATACAAAAAACATTATCTCCTGATAAAAACCTAACATTATGAGCAGAAATCCCCACAGATCCATAATTGACAGCGTATAATGATTAAAATACATTCAACCCAAATAAGTATAATGATAGGAGGTTATATTGATTCACTTTCAAAAATAACAATTTAAAGATAATATACCTACCAAAACTAATGAATTTATAGACTGAAAAAGATAAACACATAATTGAAGAGGATATCCCATGGTTTCACCATGTTGAGCACGTTGCAAATCCATGCCATAAATTTAACTTTCTTACGCTTAAAAACAAGTTATGATCCCAATATAAAAGTTATAGTGAGAATGTTACCCTCAGCCGAGAATCTGTAACATCTACATGTTCGTCTAAGTCATCCTAGCAAAGAAGAGAAAGGATAAGATTTTAGAACTGATAGGAGATGGATTGTAAAAGGAGCAAAGAAAAATAACACATGGGGGAACATACAATGAGCCTGGTGTGTAGATCCAGCTCTTCATTGACTGCCAACGCAATATGTTTTGTACTGATTACAGTCTCCTCCAATTTCTCAAGGCCATCGTCTTGTTCTGCTTGAATAGCACATTTCAAAATTAATATAAAAAAGCAGACTAAAAGTGATATTTTTCAATTTCAGACAATTCAAAGTGACCTTTCATAATTTGCCGTTGAAGACCAACTAGTCCACTGTTGTCCAGGCCAACAGTTCTGCTCATTGCATCTGATTTTATTTCTGGACCAAGCAAACTATCCCTATTTGCAAAGTTTGACATGTTCAATGTTGAAGCCATTTGGTTAACTTTAGTCCTCAAATTTCCAAGCATGTCCTTGCGACGATTCATTTCCTTCTCAGTTCTGTGCATTATTGACAAGGAAACACTTCAATAACAAGCATGCAATTTAACGTCAAAGAGATAGTCAAGATCAGGAGGTTTCAAAATATTTATTTCAAAATGAAAGAGTATCAGATGACTACAAGCCAATAGTGTTCCAGGTCACTATGGTTTAAGAGCATGAGCTTTTCTTAATCAGCATCGGAAACAACTAAACACTCACTTTGCAGGGACCTTTGACAAAAGAGATTGCAAGCTATCAAGCCTGGTCCCTAATATTGTGATCTTCCTTCTTATAGCAGATGCATGCCGCTGGGTTTCTGGTCCAGAAGCAGGAAATGAACTACGTTCAGAAATCATGCCAGTGATATCATCAGCAAGTTTTACAGCTTCATTATATTCCTTCATCCATGAGTCTGAAGAAGATGCCATTTGCCTGAAAATAAGATGCAAAAGGAAGAAAACCAATCTGAGAACCAAGGTACAGTCATTTACTCATTTTATAGAAGATATAACCAATAGAAGTTATATTTAACAGATTTTACATTGAATGTAGCATAAATAATACAAGAAATAAAAGATTCCGTAAAATAAATAATTCTAGTGTCCAACTCTATAGATAATTTTCCAGTCCACGTGATTAATAGGAGATAAATTTTACCAGGTTAGAGAAATTCCTAACACACAGATTAATATAAGTACCTATGACACAATGATTCCCACTTGTGATAGATTAACATTCCACATCTTACTACCAACTCTGGTGCCTCAAGAGCAACCAGTCACAGCCATACGCTAGTGCAAGAATATCATGATAGTAAAGATACTGAAAAATTAAGTCAAAATGGTATTTTACATTATTACAGCCATTGGTCACTTTGACTTGAATAAACAGCAGTGAAAGTAAATTTAGATCATTTTTACACAGTACTTCATGAAGTTACTCCATCCTTCCCTAATAAGTTATGTCAGCCTCCTAACAAAAGAGGAAGAGACTGATCAGTCAAAGTTACCTCTACAAATGAACCAAGTCTCGTTCAAATGCAGCAAAACTTAATGGATCACTAATTATCAGCTCAACCAAAGAACCCTTTTGCTTTATGTCAAAAACTAATCATTGCAGCTTTGCCCCACAAAAAGTTCCATAAGATATTTGAAAAATGGAAAAAGGTTTTCCCAATCAAAATAGGAAACTATATCATCGGCTAGTATCATGAAGAAAGATCAGAATATGTGTCAACAACATTGTTCTATATAGACTGAGAAATTCTGAAGCATGGATACAGTGACATCCATAATTTCCAAAATATAGGACACAGCAACAGAAATACACCACTGAACAGTATTATGAACTGTTTAAATTGACAATCAAGAGAATATTCAAAATCATCTATTAAAAAGTAGTCAAATATAACAATCTAAACACATTATTTTCTGATACAAAAATGGATCTAATCCATCCATCTAAAATCCAAAAGTGAAAAGAGGATCTAATTCATTTAAGACATTTCACCCCCTTGTTGATCTCCATCATTGAAAAACACACCCTCTAAGTTAGATTCATCTAAAGAAAAATTTAAATAGAGAAGGAGGAACACAAAATATAAATGTGAAATAGACGGTTTGTTTGTTTAAAGAAGAAAGAGAAACTTACACAATAAGTTTCTTACCTTCCAACAGCTTAAAAAAATAATTCTTTCTACCCTCATTCTAACCCTTTATTTTGTATAATATAATGGTTCTAATAAATAACTCACGCTTAACTGTTAAATTAAGAGAGAATGAAGGTGAATATAAGTAACTCTCTTAGACTTACACTTTAAATAGCTTGATCCCTCTTTAATACATCAGTCCTAGAATCTCCACACTCCAAATGTCCAATCCTGATTGTTCAAAATCTCTCATCCAACATATATATGACAAAATAAAACTGAATTAAACTTATAATGGTGTAGCACTCATAACCTCATCAATAACCGCACCCAAATTCAGAAAACCCCATCAGCAACTGCCCTCCCCCACCTTCAACTACCAACCATTGAACCATGGCAACACCAGCATCTACATAATTCTTACCAAAAGTGAATCTCCACCAATATCCCGACCTCTTATACCAGCACACCAGACCGATTACTTCAACAATATATTCCTCCATGCAAAATTCTAAATCTACACAACAATTGCCGCGAACCACAACATGAAATAAAGGCATAGCACAAGGATGTCCTTTTAAGCTCTTCATCATGATCACAAAAGGAAAACTACAAAATCCCATCCATCATGAGATATGCAGAAAATCAACCACAAAACATGATACCAAAATCAGATACAAACACACAATTCTCAGAAAACAATAACCACAGAAGGAAACCATCAAAACAGGCACCAAAAAGCGCAATTCGGAAGACCTAGAGCTCAACCAGCAACTCAAGTCCAGATGGAAAAATCAGAAACAATGCGCACGAAAAACGAAAGTGGAAGAAGATCGCAAAAGGATAATTGAATTGAATCGAAACTTACGCGTTTATGATGGTGAAGAAAGCGACCTTCTGTCTTCTGAATTAGGGTTTGGGAGTGAAGAGGAAGGAGGGGTTTGGTTTTGATGAGAATAGAACGTGTGTGAGATTGGCGTAACGGCGGCACCACCAACCGGCACCGTTTGTCTGAAACGGTCGTCGTTTAAGGATAGTGTGGGACGGAAAAAGTCTGTTGCTGAGCGCAGCGTCGTTTATGGTGTCCCTTCCCAACTATATACTATTTGTCATCGATTCATTCTAAAGTAAGAGGTCGATTTATGAGTTTTATAAATTACATTTTTTAACTAATTCTTATTAAGATCAATAAATGAGTTTATTTTTTATTCATTAAATAATAACTAAATCATTTCCCAATATACAATTCCTTCAAAACTTTATTAAGTTAATATTTTTTTAATAATGTTCACCACTAAATTTCAATAGTATAACCATATTTGTACTATAAATACTGCGAACAAAAGATTAAGAAAATTCAAAATAGTTGATAAAGCTATATTTGAAAAAATATATATAGATAAAACGTGTAATGGAGCAATACGACTTAGAGATAAAGACAAAGGATATAAAGATTATAGATAATAAAAAATAAGGGATTCAAAAACAGTATATTATTATATTCATACAAGAACTAATAATGGATAAAAGAAATTTACCCGTAAATTACTAGATTGGAAAAAAATTTAAGTGGAATTTTAATGTTATGTGATAAAATCGAATTCACATTTTTTGGAAAAAATGAGAATTAACTTCAAAGCTTTAGCTATGTGTGCTATTGAATTTGTAAGAGTTAACTCTAAATTCTTAACGCCATGTGCTGCATAAAAATTTTGATACCTTTGCTAAAGAAAATAATTTATATCATAATATGTAAATTAAATCTAATAAAAAATAACGTCCACATAATAATGTTCGTAATAGATTTTCTATTGATTCAAAATTTATCGTATCTGATTGTCGCTATTGTGCTGATCAATTAACTTTACCTAACATTCTTCTGTGTATCATTGTTTAAGTAATTACTTTAATTAAAGGTCGTCTAATAATAGATTACTGTAATATTACTAACTTTTGAAATAGATATTTTAAAAATCAGATTTAAGATTATTTTTTTAACTTATACGCAGTGTTACATTGATAATGCATAAAACTAACTGATAAAATCAATGAAGGTGAGAATTTTTTTTGGTGAAAGAAAAGGTAACATTGGCCTTTCAGGTGTGAGAATATGGTGAAAGCTCACATAGTAAGAAGTGGTCGATAACATGGTAACTCTAACTCAACAACAACACACATTCAACCACTTCCTGCTACACACATTGTTGCAAGCGATTCATATATGGCTAGGCTTATTTGACTCGTTAAATCGAATTCGACAGCAGCAACAAGAAACACGAAAATGTGAGCATTAGCAGAAGTCAGAGGTTAGCTCCATTATCTACTGTTCAAAAACAACAAAAGTGGAGTTCATGAGAGGGCTAATGAAACAGTGAGTGTGCAAACACATCGAGTTACACTATCTGTTGTATCAGTCGAGTACCGAGAGTAAACCTACCAAGGAAAAAAAAGAGACATTTAGAACTGAACTTTCCACCAACAGACTCTGGGTCTTAGAAGCTACACATGGGAGGGCTCAAGCTACTCAAGCACCAAGCTTAAAAGATAACAAAAGCATTACAGTAGCTGATAGAAAAACAAAAACAAAGGCATTCTGTACTGGAAGCATAACCAAAGTAAAACTGATTCTCTGCTAGAAGGAATAGGCGCTCATATCTGAAATTTGTCAAGAAACGATGATATACCACCCAAGGGAGCAGAACGTAAGATTGGAGGCTACTTTCCTAAGATACAAACTAAAATTCATCTTTAGGGTGCTTATCACCTTTCGCTGGTGAGAAAAGCCACTGAAATATCTGGGAAAACTTGCTGCCCGAGGGCTCCAGCTCTAGCTTTGGATTACAGACCGAACGGTAGTCATGCTTCTGATGAGGTGCAACTATTTTTTCCTGTAGAGAAAACTCAACATTAAGAATAGTAGAATATAAAACAGCATACTATAATTACTAGAACACATTGATCATATTCATATTCAGTATTGTAGTGAGGCAATATAAGTACCTTGAATAGTTCAAATGGACAGAAATCAGAGCCATCACAACCCTGTATACGATGAGACATACCGAGTTATTGACAATCAATAGCTCAATAAGATTTTAAACAATAAGTGAAACCTTGCAACCCCCGGACCATAAGAATTGGTAAAACTAAGATAACAAAAGCTTACTGGCATTGGAATGGGGTGTTCATTGTGTAACACCTGCACAAAGTGCTTGCTTATAGATCTATCTGGAGCAGGACATCTATACAAGACCAGCATGTTGTTGCCAGCAAAAGGGGCTACAGTGCTACCCCGCCATTTTCTTTTCTGTGGAGGCATTGGGGGCTGCTGTAGAGGTTGTTCCTTCTGAATTTTTTTAATCTCTGTACTTTGTCAAAAGTGAACATGTATAAGCACACTAACTACTAGTTAGAGGTTAAAAGTAAAGAAAAAACAAAAGAAAAATGTAATTCTGTACATATTTCAAGCAAAGCGTATAAAAGTCTCACCAGATCCTTCAAGAAATAAACCAAGGAGACATGAGAATGGAACTATAGTTTCAGCATGCGCAAACCGAAGTCTTGCCTTTTCAAAGCTGCCAGAAGCATGTCTTTCTATAGAAGCCATCAAGAAAGGGGAAACGAGTCAAATGTTCACATATTCAGGAGATATGCTTCAAAAGGAGAAACAATAGTCTGTAAAGTAAAAAATAATCTCCCTTGCTAGTTTGCATTAGCTATATATAATTTCAACCAACAACTTTGAATGAGCATGCACACAAACACATAAATAATCAGCATGGGTAAAAGAGTTTGACCCAGTTTATTAATACACAAGACATAAGACATGTAAATAAAACAATGAGATGAAAATTACATACTATTTATTACTGGAAATTACATACTATTTATTAATGTTTACATGGTGCGTCCACACGAAGACAAACGTAAAATTAATATTGCCTATTTTCTTAGAAGGCATCAAACATTTTAAAGTTGTTCTGGAATGAGAGGCGTCATTTCCCTTCGATTACAACAAACAAATAATGACTTCCTTAGCTAAATATGTTCAAATAAATTATTGGCCCAAACGATAGTTGTTTAATCAAAGTACTATAAAACACAGCTAAAATGCCAACGGGTTGTCAGCTGAAGCTGAATATGTGTGTGTACACACACATAATGATATATGGAGGTTCCCATGTGCAGTCTTTGCCGGAGGTATTTGTGGACAGGACAAGTTTAATATATGATTTACTGAAAAAGGTTCATCTATACATAATATTATCACGAGTTTCATTAACAGGATATGGCATGAAGAAAAAGATATAAAGTACACACTTGAAAAGTACGAAACTAAACTACCTTCTTTAGCCATGATAGCCTGTTCCATGGATTGAAAAACATCTTCAAGTAATGGAACTCCCATTCTATAGTTTACTGATTTACCATAACCCTTCAGAATAAACATCTCCAAATCATCTGTCCACTCCAGCAATTCAATCTAAGCACACAGAAATTAGCATATATCAATAAACATCCAGCATACATTTACATAATAAACTATTTTTCTTCTATTCATCAACAACAGTCACATAATTGGCATATAGCATGAGCAATAATTTAACTGGAATTATCTCTTTTTTAACTTCTTTTTCTTTGCAGCTAATTAAAAACAATGACATTTGAATGGATGTCAGTTTTATTACAATTCAATAAGCTATTATAGAAACATCACATCAAAGATCCAAAACGTGCCTTTCAAAAGGTCAAATTAAATAGTTTCCTGACATCTTTATAATTTTTAATCTCTATTTAAAAATATTTATAGACATTCAAAGAGGAGATTGCTAAGATTAGATCATAGATTGTATCGCATAATGACTACAGAACAAAAGTACCTCAGTAGGGATGAAAAGACTACACGCTTGATTAGTTATATCTAACAAGGATGCTTCCTGTCAAAATAACAGATTAAGAAATAAAAAAGAAAGAAAAATACCAATCTCCAAAACCTCAGTTAAATGATTATTTATAAACTCAAACTGGTAAAGAACAAAAGGAGCTGGGATTAAAATTTGTAACAACCTGTTTACACAAAAACCAGAGAGAAGATGTATCCTGGCTAGTAAAATTAAGTCCATGGCGCCCAATCAATGCAGATGTAATCTCATCCAAGATGGGTTCCTTAAGTTTACTAACTGCAGGTTCCTGACTTTTCCGATAAGCCTGCACCATAACCCAAGAATTATACAACCAGACAAACAATGTTACGAAGCATAAGCACTACCTTTAGGAACACTAAAGATCCCAAAATGTCCAATTAACCACAAAGTCATGCTCAAATATTATGCTGCTTATCAAATACCTCATGTAGCTTCTTCAAAACACAACAGCAACTTTCACATTCAACCAGAAATGGACTTAACATGAAGCAAATATGGAAATTTAAATACATTTAAAATATGTTAAGTTCCATAGAATGGCATGACAAGGCAAAACTGTAAGCAAACCTTCCAGCAATACTGAAGAAACTTTATCAATGAAAGGAGAAGACACAAACATGGTCAACAGTAATTACAACGTAAAAAGGGTGACATTCAGCTCGAGTGATTTTATGTAATGTATAACAATCATATTTTCAAATAGACATTAAAACATATGAAATTGTCTAACTATAATTTCAATGATCACATTAAATCACACTATGACTACAACTTACCTTGTAATTATGACAGCAGTCATGAAATCTCAACTGGAGATCACTAGCACGGCTTTCACTTGTCACAGCAAAGGCTCGATGATGCCCAGGTCCAAGACTTCCATTGCCACTGAAAAGCCCCATACCAAATGCCACAGCACTGGCAGATGCTCGGGGAATCTGTTTTCCAGATAAGAGAGATGTGAGTTGAATAAATTTGTAGCTTCCAAATGTCCAAAGGCAAGTCCATATGGTATATTGCAACCAATCAGCATTTCCTCATCAACTTGAAGCAATATACTCTTTTTGCTTTAGATCAATCACCATTTCTTTACTAATCCAAAAACTACGAGTGTTGTAAATTGTGGTAACAAAAAATAAATTAAAATATCAAAATCGAAGATAAACTCACCTGAGATGCCTTAATAGGATATACGTCAGGATGGTATTCTTCATCAAACAAATCTGGAAACTTGGCTCTAATCCTGATTCCAAGATCATATAATTCTTCCTCTCCTTTGATAATTAATTCACCACCCTTACGCTTTCCCTGCCAAGGAGATTTCCATCCATTTAGCCACGAAGGAACCCTCTCCAAAGGCAAACTTCGCTCTTTTGCTTCCCTCACAAGAACTTCCAGACGAGCAGCCAAATTATCTAACTCCTTTATCCTTTTCTTCGTGGGAGATCGAGTTCCATGCCTTGCCTAAGTAAAGAAGTGTCATCATCCTCTTCCATTAAGTTAAGTGCAACCAGTCAACCAGATAGTTGAAAGCTATAAAATTTTAATCACAACCTAAACACTCTAGAAATATTAACCCTTGATTCAATTCAACACCGTTGTACATTTCTCCGTCAAACAGGATAACAACATAACACATTCCTAATCAATAAAAACCACTATAAATAGTCGAGAAAGTTACCACAAGATTCAAATGGATCGGAACACATCCCTCCGGAATTTTAGAAGGAATGAAGTTATTGTCAGAAATGTCTTTCACGGCACCATATCTGCGAAGAAAAATCAATAAAGTCAGCAAACACATGCACACAAAATTCTCATCAAAATTTCTAGAAAATAAATAAAAAATAAAATCGCAGAAAATGAGCGAAAAGAAGATTTAGTTTGTCGAATGAATTACGAATGCAAACATGAGAGAGACCTGGAGACAGTGGAGAGGTGTTTGCGAACATCGAAAGCTCCTTCTTCGGCGTTTGAATACCGTATCAACAAAAGGAACAATAGCAGAACAAAGGCCATAATAGAATTGTTCATTCTCCCTGCTGTTTCAAATCCGAATAGGAATCAATCAATCACCAACTGGAATCATACATTTCTTACTCAATAGGAAAACCAAAAAGAAAAGTTAGCGGTGTCTCTGGTGACGTCAATTCGCCAATGGTGGCAAGGCAAAGCAACCCGACCCAACTGTAACCGCTTTTAGTGGGTGCGGGTTGGCCCATGCCCGAAAATGGGCTGAATTGATCTGTTTCACCAGAGCTTACAATGGATTCAATGTTGGGTCACCCTCAACTGTCAAAAAGAATGAACTGGTTCCATCTTACATCAAAACCAGGCAAAAAAAATGCGCAATTCGAAGGAAAAACGAAAGTAAAATAAGGAATAAAATGGGAATTGAATAGAATCTTACACACTACTTCTGGAGAAAATGACAATTTCTCTTCTGAATTAGGGTTTCTAATAAAGGAAGGACTGGTTTTGATTGGGCTGATGGATACGACGTCGCGTCTGAGATTGGCGCACTGGCGGTGGCACCACCAACCGACACCGTTTGTCTGAGACCGTCGTCGTTTAAGATGAGTGGGACGGAAAGAGTCTCTTGCTGAAAGCAGTGTCTTTAGAGTATTCAAATGTAAGAGTTTATATTTTATAGTAACTAAATTTTCTTATTATAATTTTAAACTATTAATCAAAAGATTTTCATTATTATTGTTCTATAATTATCTTAATGTAATTATTAATTATACTTTCATTAATATAGTATGAACATTATTTTTATAAATTTTAAATGTTGAAAAATTATAGAATTATAAAACAAAAGAATTGTAAAGGTATAGAGTTACAAACTATAAAATTATAGTTACAT
>Ga0123341_1004368_pt1 | contig 12404 bp, 16 predicted proteins | sample Turbeapinknodule_FD_89959 | JGI IMG/M metagenome (GOLD analysis project Ga0123341, IMG submission 89959) | Root nodule microbial communities of legume samples collected from Mexico - Turtle bean Mexico pink nodule | ecosystem: Host-associated > Plants > Roots > Nodule | place: Mexico: Nepantla... | reverse complement strand
TTATAATAATAAAAATTATAATAATAATAAAAATTATAATAATAATAAAAAGAAAAATACTAATCATGGTAGTATTATTCAAAGTGCATCTATTGTAATAGTTTAATAAATAGTAATAAGAATAATACTAATGATAGTATGATAGAGAATGGTGTAATGGTTTGGTAGTGCTTTACTTTATCATGGTTCTGAGTTTGATGAATAAAGTTGATTTAACAATAAAAAATATTAAAAATAATTATTTTACAACTGATTTTTAGAATAAAATATCATCATGTTTATTTATTTAATGTTTAGCTCAGATGAGACGTGTTAATTCTCATCTACCAAGTCATTACCGTTGTAACTGTAATAAAGTGACAAAAAGTGACATTGAATCAAAATATTTAATGAAATGATGCGTTTACCACATGCTACACATATTGTCTCAATGCTGAAAATGTCCATTCTTATTAAACTTTATGTCATGATTATTTTGATGATTATTATGTATTCATGCTTTGGGTAAAATAAATTAATTTAACCACATGAAACTCCAAGTTGAAATGGCAAAAAGAAAGTGATCCATTATATTGTAACCAAAATTTCAGTAGTCTTTACAAGTGATAAAGATAAAAGGAAATGGCATGGTTATTACCTGCACTGTTGTTTATGAAAAAGTTTATCAGAGAGAAGTTTTGTTAGCAGATTTTTGAGTCTTCTTGAAGCAGGACCAGGGTTAAGCACACCATAATTCTCAGTTCTCAAATCTGAGCATGCTCTATGCTTTCCACCCTGAGAGCACCACCCTCCAGAGGAAAATTGCCCATGGTACCTCTTCAGAAGCTCTCTATCAATTTTATCAAGGACTGGATCATTTCTCTTGAATTTTCTGGCAAATGGACGGCTACTAAGAACCATTTTCCTGTAATCCTTGAGTCCCAGAGACCTAGGGTGTTGTTTTGGAGGGTTGTCCCAAGTAATGTAGTGAAGATCATGGTTAACAGTGGTGTTCTTGTACTCTCCAGAGTTGCATATAACTGTTTGGAAATATCCTTCTGGGGATGACACAAAGTTGGTGTAGTAGAGGAGGAGGGTCCTTGGCAAATTTTCCCATCCCACTATGCAATATTCTGCAAAAGATCTTGATAGTATTGTCCAAGCTGAACCTGCTCAATTTTTGGGACATTCATCATATAATGTTAGCTCATGCAAAATGCTCACTTGTTTTATTCTATGTTGAGAAATTGATTCTGGGTCTAAATTTTAGACAGGGAAAAGCACACCATTAATAAAAAAAGATAGAAAGTTAACAATGTAGAACAAATCCTTCCCTGGTTTACGAACCAAAAATGAAAAGGACTAGAAGAAACTGTCCCTGGTGGATGTGTCTAAAATTGAGATTGACACACTCTTGAAAAGATAAACAATGCACAAAAAAAAGTGGAATAGATGTTATCAATGAAGACATACATCCACCGTCTAAGAACTCACTCACATGCATTATTAGAACCGACAACTTATCTAAAAGAAAGGCATCCTGCATACTGTGCATCTACAAGAAGTGGACACTGCACACCGCCACCACCAAGTCACATTTGTATTTTCCAAATACAATGCATAGCTCATCACTGCCATTTATATATTCCTTCTCTAGTTTCCAAAATTTCACCCATCTCTCTGCATAAAATGACAAAGTCTACCTGCTATAGTCCTTGCATTACTGTAACTACATAGTTTAATATAACCCTCTACATAAAATGTGACATATTTTATATGATTAGGTCCAGTTATATTTTTTCCTGGGGAATATTTATTGTAGTCACTCCCGGGTATATTTCCACTCTTATTCAATTTTTTTAATCTAAAATACCCTTCTAATCTCATAATTTTTAATATATTATTCAATTTGATAATTTAGAAGTTGTTCTGTTATGCATAAACTCAGGTACTTTTTTCTTTTCTTTATCATGTTCACCTAATTCAGAGCCATGTGAGAATTAATCATACTAGGCTAATGACTAAAGAGGAGGTTGTGGAGTTTCACTCATCTGACATTGGTAGGTAAAGTTCCTGAAGCCACATTAACATCAATGCCAATCCACCACCAACCATTCAATTACCTTCCGTGACTCATGAGCAATAATTTGAAAAGGACATTTTGCTAGCACCAGAACATTGATAATGGTTTTATCCTAACTAGATCCAACCATAAAATATAGTTCAGATTGCTTTATAGGTTCAGATGTTTGGTTTGGGTTACTTCATAAGCTTGACCTTCTACCATATGAAAAAAGTGCTTTCTCTACAAATGTTCTAATCCAAGAATTCTATTACCTGAGCAGTACACATTAAACACTTAAACTAATCTATACTAATCAGTAAATTATTACAGTAGGGGAAATATAAAACTGTGATAAGATCTGATATAAAGTTGAAATTTTGGCACTGACCGACAACAATAAATTATGGCATTGATGTATGCACCATATTTTATGGGACAACTCATGGTTTACTGTACACATATTTCAGAGTATCACATGGTCCCCATATATGCCATTTGATTATCAAGAGAAAAAGGTCCAATAATACATACACATGCGTGTGATCAAGGGAACCAGAGAGGATACACTTGTGTACACACAAGTAACATAACAGCACAATCTAGAAGAAAGAGATTAGGGGGGAAAGAATACCTGTGTAGAGCTTAAAAGATGTTGGGAGACTCCTCTGCTTAATGACCCACCAAATTTCTGATTTATTGAGGCTATAAAGCCCCGGATCTATGATTATTGGCTTCCCTCTCTTATTCCTAAAATTGGGTGTTTAGAACATTAAGATCATGACTTTGAACAAATCATAAGGCTTAAAATAGGAAAATCAAATAAAGGAGCAATGCCACTTACAGTTTCCAACCCAGTTGACTGCTATGCTGTATGAAATTGATATCCCTTGGCAACTCAGAAAACACTTGGATCAGATCTGGAAGATTAAAATGGTTCACACACACCAATCATTAACATATGCAATCAACACATATTTAAAGAAAGTGTGAGTGGCAAACAGACTAAACTTAAATGTTGTTTCTTATATGTTTTTGGTGTTGCTTTTTGATAATATATACAGTAAAGTTTTGTTTTAAGATTAACATAGATTAACGAGGTTAATCTCCTATTTTGTTGAGAGTAGAACCAATGCCAAAAAAAAAAAAAAAGCAGCAATCCAATTGGATAATCCTAATGGTATAGCATAAGGCCACTCACCATACCATCTTGTGTAACTAAGGGATAATCAGATGCACTAAGATTAATAAACCAGTCCCATTGGCAGGTCCTAAGAAGCATTGACATGGCATGGAGAGTGGTAGCAAGCATGGTTGGTCCTCTATATGTGACCAAATTAGGCTTTCCCACAACCCAAACATTCTCCACTTGACCAAAAACAGGATCAGTAGCCACATATTCTGCCACTTCCCTGTGTTCAGCCTCTGGAGCCCCATAATCCACATGAATCAAATAGTAGTTCCCTGGATGATACAGCACCCTCATCAACCTTTTGAGCCTCCCAACATCTCCTTTTGATGCAGAGATCAAGTAAGCAAAAGTCACTGGATAGGCCTTGCTGTTGTTTGGGACACTCATGTAGTTCACAGCAGGCCTGAGGCTGGAGATTTGTATGGTCAATCTTGTGGGAATGAAGATGAGAAAGAACAAGATTGAGGTTACCATGAAGGAAGCCATGAAGATTTTGAGCCCCATTTGGGAGAAGAGTGCAAAGTGAGAAAGTGAGAAGATAAGGTGGGAGGAGAAGCTAGGTACATAAGAGGGAAAGAGGTTGTTCAATGGTTAATGTTGTTGGACCTGTGGTGAAGTATGAAGACATCATGATGTGGGTGGAATTCGTGAAACTTGGAATAGTGTGGTTTACATCACATATTCGGGTTCCTTTCTTTGAACTGAAGGACACCATTTGCCTGTGAACTGTCGATTGAGATTAGAAAAAGTGGATTCGAGTGGGGTATCACTTTATACTTAGCCTCACTATTATTACTGCCATGTCAAAAAAAGAGTACAACTCGTATTCTGTGCTATTTCATGTGTAAAGTGGAGAAATATTCCTGGACGAAGCACAATTTTCTTTACTCCACTTTGGTGTAGTTGTAGTAAAGTTGTAGAAGCGAGCATGATATTTATTAATACACAGTTTGTGAGAATTTATATTAGCCCTCCAATGCACCCTTTGAGAAAAGCTATGTAAGAACTGCAAGAAAAAAGTAAAATGTTATTCAAAATGATGACATGCTTTTGAAGGGTTGAAAAGAACATAACACAAACCAAACATTTTCTATGCAACACTTTACAGTGTATCACTCTTAAGGTAAAAGATACACATATCATTTTGGATGATGTGTTGATGGGAGAGAGGTGTACATTTTTTATTTCTCAAAAGTGGATCGTTATTGGAAATTAATTATCTGAATATTTGAGATTTATTTCCTCAAGTAGCATTGATTTATTTTGTTTCTTATTTTTAATTTTTTCTTTTAAGAATTTAGTTTTTGAAAAATTGAATTTTAGAAATAATTTTTGAATGATAATAAACTCAAAATTTTAAAAAAAATATAATTTCAACTTTCAATTTTTCCGAAAAATCAAATTAATAAATATAATCGAAAATATTGAAAGTTGAAATTATATTATTTAGAAATCAAATTTCGATGATCGACAAAATGACCTTCTTCTACTGCAATTCATTATAAAAAAATACTCTTAAAATTTGATTATCCAAAAACTAAATTCTAATTTTTTTTTTTACGAAAATAAGAACAAAGGTGAGAATTCCATTTCTTAGCAATCGGATTCGCACCGTAAACATAAATTAGTGTTATTTGGAGAAATAAATTTCAAAGGTACTATTGAGGAAATTAATTTCCAAAAAGGGTTCCGGAAAAAATTGGTGCATAGCTAATAATAAACCAGAGTTATAATGCGATGATTGCCTAATCCACATCGCTAAGCCCTTTGTGATGGCTTAACAAAAACGAAAAATACATTCTGTAGTGAAATGCTGTGCTTAACAACATTGTTTAATATATTGTCTAAATTTATCGAATGCTTTAAAAGGTATGAGAGGGAGGGAAGTCCGCACCACCCTGAGACACGGTGGTCACGGCACCGGCCAGATTCCAACCAAACCAAAATTTGAACACACAACCTTCTTCTGCTCAAACTTCTCAAATGGTTATGGAGAGTTGGACATGCACAAAGTTTTCAAAAAATGGGCAAGAGTGAAAGAAGTGTTCATCACCAGAAGACTAAACAAGTGGGGCAGGAGATTTGGGTTTGTCCGCTTCTTTGAAGTGGGAAACGTGACCAGTTTAGAGAAGGAGTTAGATCAAATATATATAGGGAATAAGAAGCTCTATGTAAACATACCAAGATACCAGAGACATGATTCTGACCCTGGTAAGAGGTTGTCAATGGTTACTAAGAACCCATCGACGATGTCGTATGCAGGGTCCAGGAGGTGGGATGTTGAAGGTCCAACGGCCAGAGAGAGGGTGAGGAGGAAGGAGGTATGGGTGGAAAAAAAAGGGAATAATTCTTATGCTGATGTAGTGAAAGGAGGCTCTTGGCAAGAGTGGAAGGGACCAGTTATCACAACCCAAAAACAGGTCCTTCCGTGGATGGAGAATAGTGCTATCGGCCAGTTCAACACAGAGTTGGATTTCAACCAGCTAGGAGAAAAGTTTCTTAAAGGTGGTATGAGCATGATTAAAGTGCGCTATTTGGGTGACAAGCTAGCCATGCTTACGCCAAGGGTAGGGGAGAGTCTGGAGGATCTTATCAAGCTTAACAAGGCATGGTTCGATAGTGTCTTTGATAGTATTGATCCGTGGTCAGAAAACTATGTGGCTGACCATAAAATTGTGTGGGTAAGGTGCTATGATTTGCCAATCACTCTCTGGAATAAGGAGTGCTTCTCTAAAGTGGTGGGTGAAAAGGCTTCGGTAGTATCCATCGACAAATCTACACTTCTTTGGGAGAATCTTGAGTATGCTAGAATTCAAGTCCGTCTTCTGAAAAATCAAAGTGCAAGGTTGGCGAAAGTCATGAGGATCAATGACCAGAATTTTAGTATCCTCATAGAAGAAGAAAGCCCAGGTGATAGTATAGGTCCATGCAGATGCAGTTACGATGGCTTTGGTTCTTCAGACAGTGTCTCATCTTCGGAGACCTATGTAGAGGAAACGGTTTGTTCAGTGAATAGTTGTGAGGAGGAGGTTATGAAAAGGGACCTGGAGGGTCGGTGGTCTAGGGGTGAAGTGTTCGGAGGAGAGGCGGTGGACGGAAGTGAGCAGATCGGAAGTGAGGCGGTGGAAGAAGTTGTGAATAAAGAACATACGACAAAAAGCTTGACATTTAAGGAAGCTAAACCAAAGGTAGGAGAAGGTCAAAGAAAAGGTGCTAAAGGTTTGACAATTGAGGAAATGGGCGGCCAGGAGGTGTCTGACGAAGCTGTCATTCTGAATACTGCTACCCACGAGTCAACAAGCCAGTGTTTTAGCCCCTACCAGTAGGATGACCTGGCCATGCTTGTAGTGGGTGTGGAGTTGAGTAATTTCCAGCGTGAGCCCCATACGAATTTGGGCCAAGAAGGAATTATGATGGCCCACTTGGGTAAAGGGCAGAATTCTTCGTTAGCCCAAGAAGAAGAAGATCATGGTGTGCCCATATGGGCGGATGGGGGGTCGAGAAGTACGGGGGGAAAATCCGCAGTCGGAACTGGAAACCTTGTAGAGATAAGGGAGATGCGGGAGCTGGATCATGACCACGACAAGGAAAGCTTGCAGGAAAAGCCAAGAACCAAGGTCACAGAAGGGGGAAACGTACAGAGGTTGTCCCCTCAGAGACGCAGGACGAAAGGGCTATGGGAAGTGGGAGAACCAAGTACCCACCCATGGAGGTCTGTGAGAATAAAAACAAGATCCTCCCAGGTTAGGAATTCTTCTTCCTCCAAAGTTGGAACCCTTATAACAACCATTTCGAATGGGGATACAAATAATTGCATTCACGGTTTCAGGACCCAGAAATTATGGTGGAACCAGTTAATCTGTGGGAGCTGGGGAAACACATGGGTATTTCTTGTCGAGGGGTCGAAGAAGAGGTTATCCAGGAATATCAGTGTATGGAAGTAAGAGACGTGGAGTTTATGCAAAGGTTTGAGGAGGGTATCAAGAAAAGTTATTTATGTTGATTGTTAGCTTGAACATAAGAGGATTGGGGGGAGGGACCAAGACCAGATATTTGAGACGAATAATCGCTAGTGAGGGAGCAAAATTAGTGTGTCTGCAAGAAACGAAAACAACGGTGATCACATATGCCAAATGTTTTGCTTTGTGGGGGGACAATAAAATCGGATGGATCCATAATGAAGGCGATAACGGAGGAGGAAGCTTGCTGACCATGTGGCACAAGGATGCTTTATGCTATGAAAGTCATGTCATAGGGAAGGGTTTTATTGCTGTTTCAAGTATACACCTAAGTTCAGCACGAAGGTGTGTTATAGTAAACATATACTCTGCTTGCGTATTAAGAGATAAGAAGCTTCTTTGGGAAGAGCTCACGAACATTAAAGTGGCATCTCAGGAGTTGGTGTGGTGTCTATGTGGGGATTTCAATGCCATAAGAAGTAGAAGGGAAAGGAAAGGTGCTAGTGTAAGGGGAGATACACCAAGTGGCCACTCAAGTGAGATTAATGGGTTCAATAGGTTTATTGAATCCAATCTGTTATTGAATCTACCTATAATTGGTAAAAAATCATGTGGTTTAAAGCAAATGGGACAGCTAAGAGTAGGATTGATAGAGTTCTTGTCTCTGAAGAGTGGATGAATATATGGCCAATGTGCAAACAGTATGTCCAGCGGAAGGAAGTGTTTGATCATTGTGCTTTGGTGGTGAAGACCATGGATAAGGACTGGGGTCCCAAACCGTTTCGGACCATTGATGCCTGGCTTTTGGAGAGAGGTTTCAACGGGATGGTGAAGGAAACGTGGCAGTCCTATACAGTACAAGGGAATGAATTCTTGAAACTCTAGGGGAAATTGAAGTTGCTTAAGGGGGATCTAAAAATATGGAACAGAGATGTGTACGGTAATCTCCAAACCACCAGGATGAGTATTCTGAGCCAAATCGAATTGTTTGATAGTCTTGATTCGAATGGAGGTTCAGTGGGAAGTGGGAGGTTGGAAAGAATGGAATTAATGAATCGGTTAAGGGAAGTGGATAGAAAGATTGACTCTCTTATGAGCCAAAAAGCAAGAGTAAGTTGGTTCAAGTATGGGGATTCGTGCACCAAATTCTATCACTCGTCTTTGAGATGGAGAAGACTTAGAAATTAAGTGAAGGGTGTAGAGGTTGGAGGTTAGTGGTGTGAGGAACCGTGTACGGTTTGGATAGAAGCGAAGAAGGTGTTTGAGAATAGGTTCAAAGCAACAAGAGTTCTTGGGGTAAGGCTCGATGTAGTAGATTTTAAAATGCTCACCCCAAAAGATAGTATGAATCTTATTTCGACTTTTAAAGAAGAGGAAATCAAGGAAGCGGTGTGGCAATGTGATGGATCAAAGAGTCCTGGACCTGACAGGTTTAATTTCAATTTTATTAGGAAAAGTTGGGAGTATATGAAAGATGAGTTCGTAAGTGCCTTGAACTTGTTTCATGATATAGGTGCTATACCAAAAAGGTGTAATGCATCCTTTATAGCTTTGGTATCAAAAGTCAAGGACCCCTCTAAGTTGGAGCAATATCGACCTATCTCTCTTGTGGGGGCTATTTATAAAGTTATTGCAAAGGTGCTGGCCGGGAGAATCAAGAAAGTGTTAAACTCTGTTGTTGACGAAAGCCAATCTGCGTTTCTAAAGGGTAGAGGGTTATTGGATAGTGTACTCATGGCTAATGAGGTCATAGAGGATCTTAGAAGGACCGAGAGGAGTGACTTATGCTTGAAGGTGGACTTCGAAAAAGCCTACGACTCGGTTAGATGAGAGTTTCTATACGATATGCTCCAGAAGATGGGTTTCCACAGTAAGTGGGTTAAGTGGATGCGAGGGTGTATGGAATCGGCTACTGTTTCTATGTTAGTCAATGGGAGCCCAACGGAGGAATTCAAACCAACAAGAGGTTTGAGGCAAGGTGATCCGCTTGCCCCTTTCCTTTTCATTATGGTAGCTGAAGGCTTAGCTGGGTTAGTAAGGCAAGCTAATAAGGCCAACATGCTGTCAGGTGTTAAGGTTGGTAGAGAATAGGTAGAGCTTAGTATCTTGCAATTCGCAGATGATACTCTTTTCTTATGTGAAGAGTCCCGTAGTAATGTGGTAACCATGAAGGCGATACTAAGGGGGTTCGAACTAGCCTCAGGCTTAAAGATAAACTTTCATAAGTCTAAGATTGTAGGAATAAATGTTGAGGGAAATGCCTTGGCAAGCTATGCTAAGATTTTGAATTGTGCAGAGATGGGAGTCTCGTTTAAATATTTGGGCTTAAAAGTGGGAGGGAACCCAAGGAAGGCTAAGTTTTGGGACCCAGTTCTAACAAAATTAAAAGCTAAACTCAATGTATGGAAAGGAAGATTTTTGTCTATGGCAGGGAGAGTTTGCCTAATTAAATTAGTGATCACAATGGTTTCATTGTTCTACCTCTCTATCTTCAAAGCGCTAGGCTCTATCTACCAAAGTATAATCGGTATTCAACGAAGGTTTCTGTGGGGGTGGGGGAAGGAAAAGAGACCGATATCATGGGTTAACTGGGAAGACGTATGTAAACCAAAAGAGGAGGGAGGTTGGGGGATCAGAGACATTCGGAAGTTCAATTATGCACCCTAGCAAAATGGAGATGGAGGTTTGTTTCGGAAGAGAAAGGGAGGTGGAAGGACTTGTTGGTATCAAAGTATGGAATGGATTTGGACTGCCCACAAACCCCAGTGAAAATGCAATCATGGTGGTGGAGACATCTGCAGAAAGTATGTACAGAAGGAGAAGGAGTAGGTTGGTTCCAAAGTCAATTAGCGTGGAGATTAGGAAGTGGAGACAAAGTGAAATTCTGGGAGGATGTGTGGATTGGTAATAGTAGTCTCAAAACCCTTTACCCGAGGCTATTCTCTCTATCCTTGAACCAAGATCTAAAGGTGAGTGAGGTTGGGGAGTGGGTAGATGCAGTATGGAGGTGGAATTTGAGGTGGAGCAGGGTTAGATTTGAGTGGGGATCTATGCTGGAAGCCAATCTTATCCAACACATATCTCGGATAAGCTTAACAAGTGAGCAGAAAGATGTTCAGACGTGGGGGAGTGAAGATTCGGGGACCTTCTCTGTCAATGCAGCATACCATTTCTTATCTAAGCAGGCCAGTAGTCCGCAACAGGAAGTGTTTAAGTCCCTGTGGAAATTAAAGCGTTCCCTAATGTCATAACCACAACTTGGAAGGTCTTACTAGGCAAAATCCCAACTAGAGTGAGCTTGAGGAGGAGAGGGGTGATGCTAAACTCAATTTTATGTGCTTTATGCCAAATAACGGAGGAAACATGTCAACATATTTTCTTAGAATGTCCTTTTGCTCAGAGTGTGTGGACATTATGCTTTAAATGGTTAGGTGTCTTGTTTGTTCAACACAATGTTCTATCGATGCATTATGAAAACTTTTGCTTGCCACAAGTGAGCAATAATCAAAATCTCTTGTGGAAAGGAGTATGGGCAACTATAGTGAGGTGTATTTGGGAGAATAGGAACTCCATTATGCTTAATCAAAGTGTAGCAGATCTGGAAGAGGTTTTCCTGATGGCCCAACTCAAGTCATGGCAATGGTTAAAATACAAGGGACAACCTTTTATCTACTCCCTTGCTAATTGGGTTCTCAACCCATTGATTTGTTGTAAAACAAGAACCTAATATAGCAAAATATAAACGAAAAACAGAGTGTGTGAAACAAAAACAGAGTAAGTGGTAAAACCCTAGTTTTCTTCAGTGACCGTTAGAGGAGATCACGGAGGTTCAGCGAAGACCGGATCTGCTCCGAGGTTTTCGCACGATGTTGCCCCTTCCACCCTGAATTGTAGCCGCACGACTGGGAACGCTCACGCCTTCGCTCTGCTGATCGTGTGGAATCTTGAGAACGTTGGAGAACGTAGCGAGATTCATGGGTGGTTGGCTCCTCCTTTCCCGTGGGTCTTCCTCCAACTCCGGCGACGGTCACGGCTCCGTTAGGGTTTGAAGATGCAGTAGTTTTGGGTTTCTTCATCTATAAATACCACATTCCATCCTCTTGCTTCACACTACTCTCACTCACGGTTCGTCATCCTCTTGAAACCCTCTACCGTGCTTCTTCTCCATTCTTCACCTTTTCTTTTTATTTCTCTCTCTTCAATATTTTATTATTATAATAATTCTGGGTTCTATTTGAGTATTACTCTTTTAAAGAGAAACTTGCTAGTTCTGATCCTCGGATATTACCGGGAAGTTCCTGTTGTATCTTGGGGGACTTGCGCAATACACCGCGGATAAGTCCTTACGGACAGTGATTACTCACGCCTTGGGAAACCAATTTTGTTCGTTTTAAAGCCTATTTTACTACAATCGTAAGGACTTATGGCTGAAAATACGAACAACAACGACAACCTTGCTCCGGGACCGTCAAATGTTGTTTCCGCAACGCAAACCATTTTTGCGAAACCATTTCCGGATGTCTTCAAAATTGAAGTCTTCACCGGTCAGAACTTCTGACGTTGGCAAGAACGCGTGTCCACCCTATTGGACATTTACGAAGTTGCTCTTGCACTTACAACTGCCAAACCCGACTGAACCACGACTGCGAAACAAGTTAACGACTGGATCCATGCGAATAAGGTATGTCGTCACACTTTACTTAGTGTGTTATCTAACAATCTGTTCGATGTTTATGCTTCTTATAAGAATGCGAAAGATATTTAGGATTCTCTTATCTTCAAATATACTGCCGAAGACATCGTCAGACAAAGGTTCGTAATTGCAAACTACTACCGCTGGGAGATGATCGAAGGCAAAGACATCAAAATCCAAATAAACGAATATCACAAGATGATTGAAGATATCAAAATTGAAAGCATAACCTTGCCGGATGAATTCGTGTCCAAACTCTTGATCGAAAAGCTTCTGCAGTCTTGGACGGATTACAAACAACAACTAAAGCACAGACAAAAATAAATGTCTCTATCAGATCTGATCACCCACATCATCATCGAAGACACAAACAGGAAGGAGTGCGCTGCTGCAAAAGCCAAAGCTTTGTCTGCCAAAGCAAACGTGATAGAAGACAAACCAGCTCCAAAAAGGTACGAGAAAAAATTTGATCACAAAAAGAAACCTAATAACAAATTCTCTCGTCCCAGTGGAACTAAC
>Ga0123341_1004367_pt1 | contig 12405 bp, 8 predicted proteins | sample Turbeapinknodule_FD_89959 | JGI IMG/M metagenome (GOLD analysis project Ga0123341, IMG submission 89959) | Root nodule microbial communities of legume samples collected from Mexico - Turtle bean Mexico pink nodule | ecosystem: Host-associated > Plants > Roots > Nodule | place: Mexico: Nepantla... | reverse complement strand
AAATATATTAAAAAAAAATTGAAAAAATATTTAAAATTTTTTTTTTAAAATTTAAGAAACAAAAAAAAAATTATCTTTATAAATATTAAAAAATTTAAGGGAAAAAATTAAAAAAAAAAATTAGACACTAAAGAAATATTTATCTATCATAATTTTATTTATTTAATAATAATAAGCATTTATCCATAGAGGTTAAAAAATGTGGAAGTTGAAACGGTGAGTCGAGTACGAGTTGATAAAGTATAAATAGAAGTGATTAATAATATGGTTATTTATTTGTTTGTATTATTACGTGTGTTCGTCTCTCTCTCTCTATGGATCGCTCTGGTGAGCAACTCAGTTGAACTCGTTCTCTTTCTCTCAAGATAACTCAGTACTATTAACCCCATCCCACCCAATACACTTGAATACCTAATTACTCGCACGCGCAACGCAAACCCAAACCCAAACCCAAACCTCGCCTTCATCTCTCTCAACACACTTACCCGCCAAAATTTTAATTAGCCTTAGCCCCCTCCAATTCAAACCTCTCTTCTCTTCTCTTTCATTCTCTCTCTCTCTCCTCTTCTCTCTTCTCCTCTCTCCCCTCTCTCTCTAGGGTTTCTCTCCCATGGAGACGGAGGAGGAGCTCGTCGATCCCACACCGGAGGACCAGTCCTTGCCGCTTCAGAACGGGGACTCTGACGACCGCTCTGCCAAGAAGCCCAAGGTTGATGCCGACGACGAATTGAAGAGAGTGGCGGAGATTGTGCTCGTTCTCTCCACCATGGCCACGGTGCGCGCGGGGAGGAAGCCTTCCGACGCTGAGGTCGAGCTCATGAGAGAGGCGCGCGCCAGGCTCGCCGGCCTCTGCCAGGGTTTGGCTCCCAAGGATATCGTCGCCAGGGAAGCAATTGGCACCGTCATCGAGGATCTCGGATTGCACTCCAAGCTTAAGGACCAGAGGCTAGGGTTTCGAACTCCCAAGATGTCTATTGCCGAGAGGTATTCCCATGCTAAGTGGAAGGTAACTGCCAATGCTCTCTCTCTCTGCTCAATTTGCTTCCGTCGTTTCGACTTGTTTGTTGTTTAGCGGAATTGCGTGTGGAAACGTTGTATCGGTGGACAGCCGAGTGAAGTTTAAGAGTCACTTGTGTGTGGCTTGGTTGTTTTGAATGATTGTTCATGTGAAACCTTGTTATGAGTGGTGCATAAGTAAAGTGTTGTTGTGAATTGTGTCTTAGCTAGGAAAATGAGGATAACGGTGTGTTTTGGATATGCATCCTGTTCGTGTTATTTAGAAGCGTGATTGGAAAGGAAGAAAACACGCGTGGGATGTGATAGCTGTAATTATTAGCTTTTTGAAATCACATTCAAGATATGGAGACTAAACATGGTCATGTCTCAATATTGATGTGAAAAATGAGCATAATGAACGCATAACCAAACACACACACTACGAATTTCATGTTCCTAGTCCTGTGAAATTCACCTGATACTTTTTCAAAGTTTGTATTTCTTAGTGGAGGAATCTTTGGCCAGATTATTGTGTACTAATGCGCTTAGGCTTGGCTAGTACTGGGTTAATTTTCTGCCTTTTAATCTTATACTACCTCTTTGAGTGGGCTTTTCATTGAGTTTGTTGGAATGTTAAACACTGTTTACGAACAAGTATTTTATTTTTCATGTGCTCTCCCTAGAGATTTCTTTAGTTATAGTGTGCATGTAATGCTAAGAATGACAATCTGCATTTCTTTTTGATTAGTTTTTTCCCTTTATTTTGTCTTTCTTTGTTGCCATTTTGGTTCCTAGATGGAGGAAGCAAAGAAGTTTTCTGCACCGTCGACAACACATACATCTCAACCCTTACAACCAAACATTAGTGGACCTGTTGACAATCGTGTGCCGTCACATGTTGTTCGAATTTTCCCTTCTGATAAATCAAGCCAACAAGCAATCCCTTCTATGGGTCCCGTGGTGTCTATTCCTCCCCATGTTTCTGCAGGATCTTCTGCAGTATTGCAATACCAGTCAACTGGCAACGAAATAAGACCACCTGTGGTTTCTGGTGTGATGCCTAGTGGTCACTTGGGGAGAAATTCATCTTCCTTAGTATTGCCTAAAGTTGAACATCCACAGTTCAAAGTTGATGGAGGATCAAATGGGTCTTCTTATATGCTGCAAGTCCAAGGTATTGTTTTCTGAAGCTCCTTACTGGATCCAACTTCCAAGAAGTGGTGGAGTTACATTTCCGATTGATGAATGACTGACACTGCAGTATGTTTTCATTGTATAATAGATGCAACACATTGACAATTTAGATTTTATTTTACTGGGAAGCAATAAATAACATTAACTGAATTTTTTTGAATTAAGTACTGTAGTTTTATGGTTATATATCTACAGGAGTTTCTTCACTTTAAGTCATGGAGTGAAGCATGGTAAAGCCTGAAAGTTAACTGGATTGGTGTATATCTTGGTGAATATGTCTATTTTGAGTGTACTGAATGGATATAACCTCCTAGCAGATGTTGTTTTTGTTTCCTTGTTTTTTGAAGACTGTGAAATTGAATTTCCTTCGTTTCTCTTTTTTCCTTTTAAATCTTTGTAATTTGTTGATAACTTATGAAAAGCTGGCATTAAGGTTTTAAATTATTGTCATTTTTTGCTAATTTTTTTCATAGCTTGCTGGAAGTGTATTGTATCTCTATAATGTGCACAGAAGTGTATCTTATGGTATTTTGGCCATGGGAGCTGAATGTTATGACTTTTAAATTGTAGCAAATTCATCAGCGAACCAACCTTTGGTGAATGCTCCAACATGGTCTATGCAGACTCATGCTGCTCCAATAGCAAGAACTGCATCCGAAAACAAGGTGCCTGCTACAAACTCTGTGAAGGCTGAAGGAACATCTGATGCAACCGTATCAAGGGCAGGGCCTCAAATGGCAACAGACCAGAGCTTTAGACCGTTTATCACTCAAACAGCTTCTGTAAATTTGCCTAGTGTGCACCAGCCATTGCAGGCCACGAACATTGTTCAGCCTCCTTTGATTCCCAGTCACACTGATATTGCAAAGGTTGTCCAGAAAGTGTTACTACCAAAGCTTCCCAGCCATCCCACTTGGATTCCTCCATCAAGGGATTATATGAATAAGGCTTTGACATGTCAGATGTGTGAGCTCAGTGTTCATGAGGTTGATACTGTACTTCTCTGTGATGCTTGTGAAAAGGGATTTCACTTGAAGTGTCTGCAGCCCTCCGTCTTGAGAGGAATTCATAACAGAGTTGATTGGCACTGTATGAGGTGCTTGAGTTTAAGTGGTGGAAAGCCTCTGCCTCCAAAGTATGGTCGTGTCATGAGATCCTCAAACACACCACCAAAATTGCCCTCTAATACCGGTGGTTTGCAAGCTTGTTTTGAGAATAAAGCAGAGAACATAGAACCAAAGGTCCTGCAGATGGTAGCAAATGGGAGCACTGTTCCAACTGTTGTCAGTGTCAATCACAATGTTGAGGTGGCATGTTACTCAAAGTTCCCTGATACCAAAGGTATTCAAGGGATTGGCATTTCATCTAGTATTGAAGCTATCGATAAGACGCCTGATCCAAACAACTCTATGAAATCTCTTAGTGCAGCTTCTAGTCCTTCTATTGGCTTGCTAGGTGAATGCTCTGCTAAACAAATAAATTCTGAGGTTTTGACCAGTAAAGAGACTTCAGAATGTGAGTCTCTTCCTAATTTGTCTGAGCTGGCTAGATGTGATAGTATGCAATCATCACAAGACTTTCAAGTGGAACAGACAATGTCAAAAGACAACGCTGAAGTATCACTGGAAAAACACATTGATAGTAATATTATGAATAATAATCAGAAGGACTCTCTTGAAGGGGAAAATTTAACTTATGATATCAAGCGTGATGACCAAGATGCTGCACTTGCAAACATTGTTGGAATTTCTGGAACTAATACTGAAGGTAGACAGCATCCTGTATTATCTTCAGATAGTTCACATGCTGTAGACTGGATTGGTGATGTAGTGCAACTAGCAGATGAGAAGATTTTTTATCAATCTTGTTGTGTTGATGGAGTATCATATAGGCTACAGGGTCATGCTCTTTTTCCTACCAGCAATGGAAAACTAGCTCCTTCTAAACTCCAGGCAAGCAAATTATAATTCTTTCATTCGATTATACACTAGCCATTGATTATACAATACCTGTAGAAACTTACCAGAAAAGTTAAGTAGATATGAATACCAAAAACGTTTTTAGTGTACTTTTCTATTTCTTATGTTTTGATTGATTTGCGCCCTTATGTAAAAAAATGAATTTTTTTTATAAATATGTAGAACTTTAACAAAGAAGGTTATTCCATTTTTATTTTCAGTCTATGTGGGAAGATTGCAAAACTGGCGTAAAGTGGGTTAAGGTGACAAAGTGCTACTTTCCTGATGATTTGCCAGGGAATATTGGTCATCCGTGTATATCTGAAGTCAATGAGGTAGTTTTCTACACATACCTACATACATCTTTATATACAAAATTATAATTAGATATGTTTTTCTTAGATCAATGTAAATAAATGTATTAATGTAAAGGTGAAGTTTGTCATTGGTATGTTAATTATGCTTTTTATATATTTTATCTAAAGCTGCATTGGCTTTTGCATGCACTTATACACCATAAACTGTTTATTGGTTTAAACCTGTAACCTATACAGTTAATTTATATTTTGTTTGATACTTCAAGCAAATAATAATTCTCCACATCCTGGACATCCTTCACCATTCTTAATCATGTGTTGCGTCTGGATATTTTCTTATATATATGTTTTCTTTGTTGAAGGTTTATGAATCTAATAGTGATAGAACTGAAATGGCTGGCTCTATTCAAGGTCCATGTGAAGTCCTTCCGTCTGATAAATTTAAACAAGAAAATGACAGGCGATGTCAGTTAGGAATTGAGGAATGTACTAGAATACAGCCCATTTTCCTATGCAGGTTTGTTTCCTTAAAGTCATCCATCATTCTAGAGAGTTTTCATTTTATTTCGATTTAGCATATGCCTGTTTCATTCAAATTATACAATTTTCATATTTTTAATTCATCATTTTCTTGGTAGAAAGTTATAAAAAACAGGGAAACGTGAAAAATAGCTGATTTTATTATCACGTAGACTTGCCATAGATGGTGGAAAATTTGAAACTGAAACCCATTTTCATGCTGCTCTCAGACATGGCTGAGCATTAAGAATGTGCCTTGTTTTTCTACTTTATATTCATTCCATTTTTTACGTAACATTAGATTGGCACTATTAACTCTAGTTTTATTTCAATTTGATGATTTTTTGGTTCATAGAAGAGAAAAATGGAAGAAAATGCTTAATTTTGTGGTAATCACTTTTCATGGAAAAAGTTGAATACCAGACAGTACATTTATTATTGAACCTGGAAGGATATCTTAAACAAGAACCTTCATACATGTTATGGAGAGAAACTATCTTCATTTTCGTGGAAAAACTACTGTGATCTCATCTCATGGGACTACCACAACGTGTATACGGTGAGAGTAAAAGCCATAGTCATCAATCTAGTGCCAACCCCTAATACACTATAGTGGTTATGGAATGTCCACTATTTCAAATATATTTGTATGCATAAATATAATCTATACTTATAAATAATTTCTCATATAAAGCTGAAAAGTACTAAAAGGGGGACAGAAACAATATATCTGAAAGCTTTAAACATTCGAGTGATGAAAAGAGGGGTGGAAATAGAACAAGCTTGCCAGGAAACAGTAACAGGAAGTCTAAGACTGATGCAAAATGTTGGGAAGAGAGATGTAATTGCTGTTGCTGGACTCTGGTGGGATGGGTGGGCAAAAGATGGGATGTATTTTGAAAGACCTGCTCAAGAAGTGGGGTTAGTTTTGTCTATGATTGTCATTTCCACCGACTCCCCCACCAACACAATGAAGGGGAAAATTAGGTTTTTGAAACTCATCATAACTGCTGTGATTGTGCGGGAAAAAGCTGTCAATAATTTGGCTTGAAAAATTAAATTCTATTCAAATGAAAATAAAATGCATTAACATTAACTCAAGTTCAATTGGCTGGAGACTTGCCAAGGATGACAAGAAGATGCTGTATAGCAGCTGCACTAGTGGATGGAGTTAAGATCTTGGATCCAAGGAATTTTTCAACAATAGCACTATTGTGCCACTATAAAGCTATTGAGAGACACTGGATGTCACTGTAGTGCCCCATGGCTGCTCTGTGTTGCCATTGCACATCATTAATTTCCTTGGTAACAGCCACTTTTGATAACAATAGGTTTACCTACTCATCTTGAATACCCATTACAAGGCCGTATTTGGCATATGGGCTAGCTTTTATGTGACATTTAATTAATCCATGTTTACCAAATATTATGTGGATATGGTCGTCTATTTTGGATTAAAATTCTAATGCAAAGTTCTGATGAAATTATTTCATTAGTTTGGAAGGAACATGAATGCTGTTTTATTTGCATTTCTGTTTCTTTTTTATTCCATCGTGTATGTGTTTTAGATGCTTGACTTCTGGTTTTGAATTCATATTTTAAATGTTCATACTGGGACTAGCAGTGTAGCTATTAACTGTATTTGTATATCCACGGCTTGTTAATCAATCTAGACAAAAATCTGAATAAAATCAGAGTTGTCATTTTTGCCTTGTAGATTCTTTTTCCGGTCTTTTAGTTTTCAGGTGTCTTAAGTGATTTGACTTGTTTTGCAGGTGGTTTTATGATGAATTCAAAAAGTTATTTCAACCTGTAATCAGTTGATAATGTCATGAAGTTATATGTTCCATGATTCATACACTGCAATTTTGTGGTGAGTATTTTTTGTATTATCTGTCCAAATTGTAGGCTTAAACTTTGGTTATTCTAATGCATATTTATTGCCTTTTAAAATAACATGGGTGCCATTGTAAAATCTTAGGACCGTTCCATATTGGTGGTTATATTCCTGAATTCAGGTTGAATTTACTTCTTGAGCTTGGACTTGCATACTTGATAGTTTCTCCCATTTAAAAAATAATGCTGAAATTTTTTATAGAATCTAAACTTGTTAATGTGATAATTACATTCTTCATCTTCAGCAATTGATATGGAACAAACACTGGTAAACCATGTACGTAGACAAAAAAATATTATGAAATCAAACCATAATTTTTAAATACACTATTATTGATTGAAATTTATTGAGACTTGTGAAATATTGGTCGTACTCCCTTTTTGATGAATATCACTTATAATTTGTGAGTTTTAATAATTTCAACAAAAAATACTGTCTTATAAGCATTTCTTTAGTATTAATTATTATTGCAGTCCCTTGATTCTCTCCGTCTCAGTTCCCGTGCTGATCTTTGAAGATGTGCTTTTCTTTGGATGCAGGTATTTGGGGGGTTTGGAACGGGAATTTTCTTGCATTGGTGGGGGTAATTGAGCATGCATTAAAATTCCTGCGAGACCCATTATAAGGCACATTGCAGCGACTTGCCTCCTCGTAATAGAATGTTCTATCATTTCTGGATGAATTGCATTTGATGTAAAATATGTAGCTGAAGGAAGCTGTGTGGACTGCTTAGTTTTTAGCTTTCGCTTTGGTAGTTCTTTTCCCGATAGATATTCATTCTGTATAATTCTTTTTCGGGCATTAGGCTCTTTAGGCCCAATAATCACATTATTATCTTTGAATTAGATCAGTGTAGTTCCCTCAGCATGCTGAATTGTAAGATGCTTCATCTGTACAAAACCCATTTCTTCTAAAATGCATAGCCATTCGATATCACCTAGGCCTTCAGGTTCTGCTGGCTCAGCTTACTATTTGCTCATGGGCTCATTTCATGTGATATGTTTTATTTCTTTATTTTGTACTGTTGTTTACGACGGTTGTTTTAGTAAAATATGTTAAAATCGTCCACTTATAAAGTAGATGATATTTCTTAATTCAACTATATTCACATCATTTACACTTTGTTTGGTGCCCTCGCTGAGATCATGTACCGTCAATTTTTCCATTAGTAGAGAGAGGTCTGTTTCTTCCTACACTTCTATATTTTTTTTTTTACACTCCATATGAAATATTATGAATATACTTTTCATTCTTGTGTTATCCTAATATTTTGATTACATAATTCAAAATTGTATTTCTAGATTAGTAGTTTCTGGATTAAAAAGTTTAGATTATATAATTTAGAAACTAATCTCATTAAAAAAGACTTTCAAATTATGTAATTCGAAAACTAATAGTGCATTTGAAAAAAAAAATTAGATTATGTAATTCGAAAGTTAATTATGAATTTAGAAAATGATTTTCAGATTATCTAATTTAAAATATTATATAGGAACATTTTTATAAATACGAAAATTTATGGAAGGGAGAGAAAAATATATGGAAGTAAAGAAACAGTCGAAAGAGAGATGTGCAGAGTGCAAAATGAGTTCGACCCAATTGCAAAACATATTATTGAATCCAAAACCAGGAAGGGTAGAATAAGAAATTCCCAGTCCAAATATCAAAGGTTTTTCTAACACCAAATTTAGTCTAAATGAGCGCTGGTCCAACAAACTTATAGCCTCAGGTCCTCTATACTTCTGCCTTAGATGAGAACCAATCTGTTGTGGAGAAACAATCTTGGTGGAAATGCTACATAGGATAGTAATTCAAAGATATATGATATGTTACGTCGACTTAGGCCACATTAATTTTGTACATTTTATTTACTTTGTTTTTTAGTCCATTTGACGACTCTGATAACATCTTTTTGGTTGATTATTTCTGGCAGCTAGTGCTCCACATTCTTGTAATGTAATTACTTGAATTTTTTTTAATGTTTTTTGTATGATAAATAATTTCTATATTTTGATATTGGTTACATTTGCTATAATAAAAAGTACCAAAAAAAAAATGCATCAAAGGGGAGTAGATTCTCTCTATATTAAAACTTAATTAACATAATATTACCATGTATATATAAAATATTGTGTTTATCTCCCACTCCAAAAATATTCATTAGTTTTAATAGGGTTTCAACTATTTAATGTTGATCAAGAGAGAAATACGACATTAAATTTTAACGTATATTGATCAACTCAAAAAATGAGTTAATGGGTATTATTTTAAGAACCCGAGTAACTAGCATTACCCTAGTGACCTAACTTTGTTAGTATAGACAAATAATGAATGCCTTCAAACAGTTGAAGTAGCTTCACGATATAATACATTAAAGACTCACATTGGAAAAGATAAACCATTTGCATGACCATCATGTTTCTGACCATTTATTTTTCTTTCTAAAACTACATATCCTAATATTATTTATACATGATTAATAAAATAGGTGGAATCTTACTTGGCAGAAAAGTTTGAGTCCTGAATTCCATGCACATCTTCTTCTTCCCGATATCATTGAATTCGAGACACTATATAGATGCTTGCTTCAAGTTGATCCAACCATGTTCATCAACAACAACTTCCAACTTCAAATTACAACTTCTTCATCATCATATCATAATATCATGAACTTCATTATACACTTTCATGTGAATGAATACATAGCCTATGCAATTTTATATACACGATAGGCATGTGGATGCTTACCTCAAATTCTGGCACTGTATTTACTTATTCATCACAGTTTGAACTCACTTCATTGGTGTGAAAAACCACGTAGCGTAATGGGAGCTTAAATCAGCACTTGCTATAGAAAAATGAGTGCAATGAATGTGCATATGTAGATATAAAGAAAGATGCAAATCCTATGTAAATGTCCTTTTGCGAAAACAAACACATATTTTATGTTGTTCTTTGTCGTCACAAACCTCTCTATGATGCATTTTGCCTGAAAAGTTTGATACCAATAACTGTGATTCTTCAATAATTCTGGGGTTCTTGTTCCTCTCTAGAGTTACACAAAACTGTTTCTTTAGAATCTGCACATGCATGAAAAATGGCCAAGCTAGATGCCTATGTTGCTCTAGATCATATTTTATTTATACATCAAAATTCCCAACATATTTTTCTTCTACAAATAATTAAGAGAGATATTGTTGAAGTTATTATATAATTTATTTTAATATTAAATAAACTCTTGACCTATAATCTATAGGTAAGTAATCATGGTGTTTTTAACTATATGGATGTCTCCAAAAGAAAGAGTGAAAACTCATCAAATTCATAAATTATTTCTTAATATATACATTTGATGTGAGACTTTTCAGCAAGATATTACAAGAACCACAAGCTTAACCTAGAATTATAACCACATCCGTTTTCAGCAAAAGAAGTTATTATATATAAATAGGTATAACATATTGAAGCACATTCTACTTTTATGTATTCTCACATAAACTTTGTTTCTACTTTATTATAAGGTCAAAGTCTAAATCTGAAATTTGGAAGCAGAAGGGCCACAGAAGAAAAACTATGCAGAGAAGCCGTTGCACAATAACATATGCAAAAGGGAAATAACTACCAACTTTGACCATCCCACTATGCCTAAAACTCTTCCCATTCTCCTTTCTTCAATCACCTTGTTCAGTAACTGAGCTACCCTACAACCTCATAATTGTTTTTATAATAACAATTCAAATATGCAGAATAACCAAATGCTAAAAAAACAGTATGAAATGTGTTCTGTGAGCATTATTTAGCAGATAGTATTGCCTATAAATTGTAAGAAGAAAAAGTAGTTCATATTATTTCAAGTAAATGGCGTCTGTCACGGTGGTTGAGTCTTGAAGTAGGAGCTAAAAAGGAGGAGGGGGCCATTAGAACAAAGTCAGATCACAAAGATTCCTTGCTTATGGATTCAGGAGCAAGGTCTCATAGTGCCTTAGAAATTCTCATATACACTTTTTTCACCACCTTTTGGGGCGTGTTATGTAGAACTATATGCATATACATGTTTTAACTATAAATCCGAGAGATAATATTAGTAGAGTCAATCACAATATCTGAAATATTGTCTGCTTTTATTACAAGAAAATAATAAAATGAAAATCAATTTTAGAAACAAAAAATAATTAGTTGCTAGAGTGACTAGATTAGAGACCATTTTAGAGACTAAAAAAAATTTTAGTTTCTAAATTAGTTTATATTATTATTAAATGATTTCTAAGTAAGTATCTAATTAGCAATCCATGTTTTTGCTATCAAATTTATAATATAAATAATTGGTAGTTAAAACCTTGGTTGTTAATTAGATACTAATTTAAAAATCATTTAACAATAATATAAACTAATTTAAAAATCAATTTTTTCTTTAGTTTCTAAAATGGTTTCTAATTTAGTTACTATATCAACTAATTATTTTTTGTTTAAAATTGATTTCTATTTCATGTTTTTCTTGTAGTGTTTGTAAGTTGACGCACAATTTTGTTTTTAAAAATATTTCGGTGAGTTAATGGAGAAAAGTATATTTAAACTGTTTTTAAACTCTATTCTTAATCGATGAGTTAAAAAGAGAAATGTGTATTTAAACTGATTTTGAACTCTAGATGAGATGTAAGAATATATTGAAGGAAGCGAAACTCTATATATATGCTTGTGGTTGTATATGTGTAAAAAGAGAGTCAAAATCACATCATTTATTTGCGGCGTTCAGATTTGAACTGTGGAACTTGATCCTATCTTTTCTTAATTGATATATCTTAACAAGCTAAGGCTAAAGTTTTGTGTAATCCTACAAAACTGTCAACAGAAAAACAAGTGCTGTGACCAATAACTGATGCAGTTAGTTAATTAATTACATATTTTGTCGGGAAAATTTAAAAGGGAGATTGCGTAATTTGACATGCACTATATCCTAGGATCATTCACCCTATGTCTGAAAATAAGTCTCAAAGCCTACTCCTATATATATAGTTCAAAAATGAATGAAATTACCAAAAAGTTTTTACTTTTGCTTTCATTATTCTTAATTTGTATGCTACGTTTCCTTTCATTATTGATGGAATTCTACATGGATGCAAATTTTTAAAACACAGTCTATGCTATCCACCACATGGTATATCAAATCATGCATCTTATATAGCCCGCAAAAGTTCTTTAGATAACTCACTTCTTATCTACACATCACAACCTTATTATATCAGAAAATTAAAATTGCACATAATTTTGTGTAATACCAACGTTTTAAGGGTTAATAATGTTTAGTTACATTTTTTTTTTACACAATTTGCTTTTTTTTTTTTATCAAAAAGAAAAGAATATATAAATAAAGATATTTCAGGAATATCTCAACCCACTACAAGAAAATTATGAAATAGAAACTAATTTGTAGAAATCAAAATAATTAATTGCAATAGTAACTAAATTAGAGATCATTTTAGAAACTAAAAAAAAATTTGGTTTCTAAATTAGTTTATATTATTTT
>Ga0123341_1004365_pt1 | contig 12407 bp, 11 predicted proteins | sample Turbeapinknodule_FD_89959 | JGI IMG/M metagenome (GOLD analysis project Ga0123341, IMG submission 89959) | Root nodule microbial communities of legume samples collected from Mexico - Turtle bean Mexico pink nodule | ecosystem: Host-associated > Plants > Roots > Nodule | place: Mexico: Nepantla... | reverse complement strand
TTTTTTTTTATCTCAGATAATAACTAAAATGTATGTGGTCTGAAATTAAATAATTGTAGTCTTAGCTTTAAGGCAATGGTATGGCAATAATTTTTCAGAGTATGCAACTTGGTGAAAGGCAACACTCATTCTACTAACACCACAATTTTTTTTTTTCAAAACTATTGCGGATAAAGTTTAGACAACAATTTTATTAATAATTTTAAACAATACATTTTACTCGTTAATTTAGTTTAGGCCACTGTTTTTAATTATTATTTTTAGGTTTAAGACATATTTAATTGTTGTCATTACATATAGACAATTTCACAATACTTTTACGAATGTGACTATTGAAGTTTCATCTTAGACAACACTTTAATACCCACAATTTCTTTCTGCACTGTATCATCATCATCCAATTCTGGTTTATGTCTACAAAATACTTTCTCACAAAGTTACGCCCCTTTATGAAAGAAAAAGGGCATTGAAACAGAACTTCAACATGAAAATCTTTTACTAAATGCTAGGCCAAAATAAATACAAATGTTCAATCAGAACTTTTATCAAACATATTATGAGCATAACTTGACTCGCAAATGTGTAGGAGATTAAACAACTTTTGAAATAGGGATGTTGCAAGGACTTTCCATTTACCACTTGAATAAACTTATCAGCAATCATAAACGTTGATCTTAAATTTGTAACAGTTTAAGTTACTCTTATAACATACCAATATCATGAAATCAATTCCAATAAATCGGCCAGGTAAAAGAATTGCTCAAGGATGATATATTTTTCTAAACACTCAAGTCTCAGAGTTAGAGAACCTTGAGAGGTGCTTCTTATATTTAAAAAACAAAGAAAAAAAAGAAGAAAAGCTTTTACGTATGAAGATAAAAATGTCACCCCGAAAGAGGTTAATTGGAATGTCAATATAACCATGAGAAAAACTTATAAGAAGAAATAAAGTGATAGGATCTTAGACAAACTTGAGGTGTTTGATAATTTATACACCGATGAAGGGAGTATGCTTCAAAAATAGTTTAGCACCTAGAACATGTTTAGATAAATTCCTTGGTAAACACTTTCAGAGAAGAAAAAAAAAAATAAGTATCTTTATAAGACAAAATTAGTTTATGCATAAGTAAGGAAAAAAACTTAAAAGAGAAATTTTACGAAAACTTTTACAAATTAATTTATAGTTTATACAAAAGTTAATTTAAATTTGGGTTCTTACTGTTCTATATTATAAGCTTTTATGAAGAAGTTCATCCAAACAAATCCTAGCCTTAGTAAGAGAGATACTTACTAAACATTTATAAAATCCAAATCCATTAAACATACATAAAATCCAAAAGGGTAAAATTCTCACAGATGTTAGGAGCATATTTTTGGATAACATGTTCTTTTATACTTTAACTAAAATCATATAATTATTGTTACATGTGTCCGTTATGTGAAAAAAAAAATGATAAGAATAGAGGGTTAAATTATGATTTAATTAATTACTTTTTTTTTACAAATGTAGTGCAATTGATGGTACTAAGACTACGATTTAGTTTGTGAAATAATTAGACTAGTGGTTCATCTTATGTATCATGTCACACACAACTAGTAAACTTCACTAAATCATTTGTTTGTGATTTATCTCATTGATTCTAACTAATGATCATATTGTAATTCTTGCGTCTCATAGATCACAACTGATGCAAGTTTGACCTAAGTTGATTTATTAAAAGGAGAGACTTAAAAATGTATATTTCCATAAACATTTTCAGTACATTCCGTCTCATGAAATACAAAAGGTGTATCCTCAACATCTCAACGATATGGTCAAATAGACATATGAGACACAAATTTTGCAACTCAACTGAATCATTTGATTAACATATTTTCTTGTTTACTTTAATGAGTGATCATATCATAGTTCTTGCATCTGACCAACCAAATTCAAATTAAATACTTGGTTTTAAGAATACTTTGATAAAAACATTTTTAATATGTATTCTCACACTAACTCTGATTCTTGGATTAGTACAGAGAATGATAACATGCAGTGTAAAGGGGATAAGGAAGAGGAAACACATATACAACAATTTATACTAGTTCGTATGTAGCACAAACTACATCTAGTTTTTGGCCAACAAGCCAAGTTCAATTAGGCAGACTACTGTTGTGAAGTAAACTTTAATAATCTTTGGGCATCTAATCACTCCTAACTACTCCCTTAAGTATTCTTGACATAAGCTATACCTGATTTAATTGAGTATTCTTTAAGCTCATAGGCACTCTTGGCTAACCCCTTGAGTATTATTTTCTTAAGTCATTATTGGCTAACATTGAGTATTCATTGAGCTCATAGCCATTTCTAGCTAACCCATTGAGTATTCTTTCTCCGAGCCACTTTTGGCTCAATGAGTATTCTTGACTCTAGCCACTCTTGACTTAATAAGTATTCTTGACTCTAGCCACTCCTGAATTAATGAGTATTCTTGACTCCAACTACTCCTAACTTAATGAGTATTCTTGACTCCAGGAACTCTTAACTTAATGAGTATTCTTGAGTCCAACTACTTCTAGCTTAATAAGTATTCTTGAATCTAGCCATTCTTGACTTAATGAGTATTCTTGACTCCAACAAATCATGGCTTAACCGAATATTATTTTTCCTTTAGCCACTCTTGGATAACATGTAAAGATTGAATGCTTGGATGATTGTCTAATCATCTTATCTCACTACTGAAGACTGGATATGTCTCACAAACGAATACACAATTTAGGTTTTTTTTTCATGAAGTTCTTTTGTATCCTAATATTGTAGCCGTGTTCCAACTTTAAGCTTGAGGATCCTTCTATGAAGCTGTGAGGTTTGCTTTGTCATTTGATCAACATTTTGGTATGGTGCAACTTTGCTCCTTGGCTTAGAAGAGTGCTCTTAGTTTGAGAAGAGTTTTGACATGACATCTCCTCTCTCTTGTTCTTTTTCTAGTTGGAAAGATTTTAAATAGACTTTGGAAGAAGGCAATTGTTAAAAGGTCGTTTGTAGTCATTCAACCTCAACTTTTATGCATATCTGTTTTGCATCTGGCGAACTTTAACGTTATTGTTGCATTTAATACAAATTTGATTTGCGCTATTTTTTTCTTCACAATGTCCTTGATAACTAACAATACTTATCTCCCTAGGTAGCATAACCTTTTGCACAACTTCATGATTAATATGCATATCCTTTGGGGTAAATAGTTAGGTTACAATTGAAAAACTTTTTGTGTGACGAGACCATGAATGACATAGCACCATCAGAGCCAGCCCAACCTTATAAGAGGATGAATAGGAGCATGAAACAAGACTCAAGGCTAGGTCATACACCTCAAACAATTAGTGACTCGGGACCTACTATCCCTCAGAGGATTAGTAGAAGCATAACAGAAGATACAACCTAAGCACCAAATGTTTTCTCTTCTCTATATTTCTTTAGATTAGCATTTGAATGTAATAACTTGGGATTTCTTGTGGTCTAAATAGGAGACGAAACCCTAGCTTCTAGAAACCCTAGGTATATGGTGCATTCCAACTCACACTTTCGACATATAAGCACATGTTTAAATGTGCAAAGTGTGACCGACCTATATCCTTGATTAATGACATGAAATTAGAGAGTTAACCACACTTACTTTGAATTTGAATATCTTCCCCTTTCTCTAATTACATGAAACCTAAACCAGTAAATAAGTGGTCACCCGTATTGTATTATGGACATTATTTTTTAGTAAAGAAACTGAATTTCTAAATTTCTATGAGTCTTATCTTAAGCAGATACTTCAAGTGACGACTCCTTCCTTCACTTATCTTGGAATTCTTTGTTAGAATGGGTGGTTTGAAACAAGATGGGTGATTTTTTTTCAAATGCTTTTCACAAATACTAGATTTAGGTTGAAAATTTAATAAAATCAACTAACTAATATTTTTGTTCCATTGATTATAAAAAGCACAACAAGCATATATTAAAAATGAAACTAGTTGTCACTAGAATTCAACCAATTGATTTAAACACATAACATTGTAAATCAGTTTATAAAACAAATATCATAGTGAAAGAGAGAAACATTGGACATGATATTTTTACTAATTCACTCTTAACCAAGAGCTACATTTAGTCCTCATCAAACCACTGAGAATTCACTAAACCAAACACACAAGGTTTACAAAAAATAGCCAAAAGTGTTAATCTTGAACCCTATAAGAACACACAACACTCTTAATAAGCGCACACATAATTCAGAAATCCTATATGAATCTCCTTACAAACAATACAATGAAAAGGATAAGATTTGAATTCACCCGAATTTATTACAAATGAAGCACAACAAAAATGTAAACCCAGAAACCTTCTTCAGAGAATAAGAATGATCCAAGATGCAAACTCAATCTCCAAGAATAATTTTAAAACAATTTGTTTTTCTCTCTATGAAAAAGTGTTGTTTGAAATTATAAGCAATCATCCTTATATAAGGTAATAAAGATTGTTAAAAAAGTTTGATCATTTATTGAAAAAAGTTGTATAAATTAAAAACAGTTTAGTTAACATAACACAATCCCGTTAAAAACGTTTAATTGATTTATGAATATAACCAATTTCCTTAATAGAAGAAATCACTAGATTTTGAACCGATTCTTTTATCGAAATAACTAGTTGATTTCACTTAACATAAAAGAAAAATAAGAAACAAATTATTTACTATAAAGCAATGTGTTTAAAATACTTACTATAATCAATAGACTTGAATATAAGTAATTTCAACTGATTAATATATGAATCAACTAATTAAAATAAACACAAATTTGGAAAACAAAACATTTCAAGGAGATTATTATTTAAGTATCTTGGATAATTATGTAATGTAAAGTTACATAACAAAATTTACCTAACAAAACACACACAACAACAAGTCTTTAAGACAGATTTGGAACCATAAAAGTTTCTTGGTCAACAATCACCCCATATTTGATGAAGACAAATCCCTAGTGTTGTGTTGTAGATTTTGACACAAGAAGATCCTGCAAAAACATAAGGAAAGACCAAACAATCCAGAATATACAAGTACTGCAGGATAACCATAATTTCTACAATCTGTAAATCATAAAAAGATTAAAAAATTATGCAGAAATAAAATAGTAAAATATTACAACAACATCAAATATTCTCCCCCTTTTTTCTTCAACAAATAGACAATGTTAAAAGAAGACAGAGAGAGAATATCAACGAAAATTTCAAGATAGATTCCTATAATCAAGAATTCCCAATTCATTTGTTAATAAATTATATCAATCTCTAGAAAGAGGTTTGGTAAAAATATCAGCGAATGTTTTTTCAGTTTCAACAAACTTAATTTTACAGTTACCATTCAGAACATGATCACGAATGAAATGATGTCTGGTCTCAATGTGCTTTATTTTGGAATGTTGAATTTGATTCTTTGTGAGATTGACGGCACTGGTATAATCACACAACAAGGGAAATTTGCTTAGTTTTAAACCATAATCTTCAAGTTGTTGCTTGAGCCACAAGATCTGTGCACAACAGCTTCCAACAAAATATACTCTTCCTTTGTAGTTGAAGGAGCCACACAAGCCTGTTTCTTGTTGTGCAAGAGATAAGAATGGAACCAAGTAGGTGACATGTATCACTTGTGCTTTTCCAGTCTAACTTACACCTTGTAAAATCTGAATCAGAGTATCCAATAAGAGTTACAAGAGAGTTAGAAAGATACCATACACCAACACATTTTTTTGCTTTGAGATATTTTAAATTTTTTTTAGCAACAGTGAAGTAAGATTCCTTATGATTTGACTGGAATCTTGCACGTAGACATACAACACACATGATGTATGGTCTGCTTGCAATGAGGTAGAGAAGTCTAAACTTGGTTTGATTTACAGATTTTCCAGCCAAATCAACATCCATGTAATAACTTGTTGACATAAGTGTTACAACTTGTTTGCATTTTTCCATTTCAAACTTCTTCAAAATGTCCTTGCAGTATTTGTTTTGACTCAAAAAGATGTCATTCTTCATTTGTTTGACCTGCATTCTAAGGAAGACAATCCTCCCATCATGGACATCTCAAATCCCCCTGCATAGCTGATACAAATTCTTCACAAAGGCTATCATTAATGGCTCCAAAGATTATGTCATCAACATAAACTTGAACTAATATAATATCAGATATAAAAATTTTAATGAAAAAAGTCTTATCAATTTATCCTCTCTTATATTCATGAGATAAGAGAAAATTGTTAGGTCTCTCATACCACACCCGAGAAGCTTGCTTCAGTCCATACAAAGCCTTTATAAGTTTGAAGACATGATCAGGATGCTTGTGATCTTCAAAGCCAGGAGGTTGAGATACAAAGACTTCTTCACTGATAAAACCATTTAGGAAAGTACTTTTTACATCCATCTTAAAAAAGTTTAAAGTCACTCATCTAAGCAAAAGCAAGCAACAATCTTACAACTTCTAATCTTGCTACAAGGACAAATGTTTCATCATAATCAATACCTTATTTTTTATTATAGCTTTTTGCATCAAGCCTAACTTTATTTCTAGTAATTATATCAGATTCATCAAGTTTCTTTACAAAAACCCATTTAGTTCCAATAATGTTTATATCATTAAGTTTAGGCACAAGATTACAAACATCATTTCTAACAATATATTTAATTTATCATGTATAGCTGTTACCCAATTTTCATCATTTAAAAATTTAATTATAGATTTTGGTTCACTTTTTGACACCAATGCCATATGTTCACAAAGATTATTTAGAGAATGACGAGTAAATAATCCCTTATCTATTTGACCAATTATGTTATCCAGTGATTTGGTAAGTCATCTTGTCCTGTGATTTCAGCTTGTTGAATTGCAGAATCATTTGTTGATTTTCTGAGTAGATGTTTAATTTCTAAAATCCAACATCTTGATCATCTTCTTTTGTGACCTTTCTTGAAGAATCTTGCCTCACATGATTAGTCTCATTAAATACAACATGTATAGATTCGTCAACAATTATTAATCTCTTATTATACACCCTATACGCAATGACTATTTAGAGAATAACCAAGAAAGAACCATCATCTGCTTTAGCATCAAATTTGACAAGGTTTTTCTTTCCACTGTTCAAAATAAAATACTTGCAACCAAAAACTTGAGTGATTGATGTTGGGTTTTCTGCAATTGTGGTTCTTGCAAGCTCTTCAAGAGACCTAATTTTCCTTTCAACAACCCCATTTTATTGGGGAGTTCTAGGAGTAGAAAAATTGTGATGAATACCCTGTTTTCACAAAAAGAATTTAATTTTTTATTTTGAAATTCCCCCACCATGATCACTTTGAATGGAACAAATATTGTTGCAATTTTTTGTTTGTAAAAGCTTGGCAAGCTAATTAAAAGCAGAATTGGTATCACTCTTGGATTCAAGAAATAGGGTCCATGTGAATCTAGAGAAATCATCTACAATGATAAGTGCATAATAAGTTTCACTAAGGCTCATAGTTCTTGAATGACCAAATAAATTCATGTGAAGCAACTCAAGAGGTCTTGATGTTGAAACATCCTTTTTCAGTTTGATAGAATTTTTAACTTGTATTTACATGCTTCACAATATGATCCTTTCCAAACTTGATTCTTGTTAGACCATTAACATGGTTTTACGAAATCAATTTGTTCAAATGATGCATGTGAATATGAGTAATTATTTTATGCCATAACCAAGATTCCTCATTTTTTTTGTTAAAAGACAATCAATTTTAGATACAGAATTTGATGTATCAAGTAAATAAATATTGTTAAACCTTTTACCAACCAACTTAACAACCCATGATTTAGGCATCCATATCACACAAAAAAATTATTTAAATGTCACTTGGTAGCCTTTGTTACGTAGTTGACTTATGCTTAGAAGTTTGTGTTTTAACCCTTTTACATAAAGAACTTCTTTTACAAGGAATGTATCCAGATCACCTATTGTGCCTAGCCATGGATCCTCCCTCGATTATTGTCACCATATGTAACAAAACCTTCATGCTTGATGTCTTAGAAACTTTGGATTTAAGTACCTTGATGTGTTAGAAAACAACATAAAAAAGCATACAAAAATTTAAAATATAAAATAATGAAAAATCAAATACAAAAGGTAGTTAAATGAACTTCGCATAGCGCGTTGAATATGCACTTAGCATGGTGAAATGACCTGAAAAATTTCCAGAATTATTAAAATTAAATGTTGTACTGTTTTAATGAAATTCCAGTGCCATTGTTCAGTTAATTAATCATATTTTAAGTGATACAAATTTCACAAGCCGACATCAATTACATCTTATATGATCATTTGCATTCTATCCTTTAGTAATTTTTGGTTTTGGTAATCTACTATAGTTGCAATCTTAGGTTCAATCTTTGTGTGTCAACCTTTATTTTAGTACCTTAATTTCAGTTTTTTCATTTTATTCTTACTCACTTGGTGTTTGTCTATATCAATCTCATTTGAAGTAGTCCAATTTCAAATTAAACTTTTGTTGCCTTTTTAATCTTGTTTGGCCTCTACTTGGAGTGTAGGAAAATCATTGGTGTATAGAGCTATGTTTAGGTGAAAAATAATCACTAAAGAAGGTAGAGCAGCTGAACATTTTCAGTTGAATACCCTAAGGAGAGCAAGGAAAAGGAGAAGCATCAAAATTTACCAAAAACAAACACTTGGAATTTATATTTTTTAGAAGAAAAGTTGTATAGAAATTTTTTTCCTATTTGATTGTATTACTTTGAGTTGTAATTGTTTTTAAACTTTCAATTAGTGGATTGATCTTTACATTTTAGTTTGGTGAGTGTGTCTTCAAGGTGCAAGGTGCTAAGAAGCCTCACCTAGGAAACGTCTAGTTTAAAAGCTTTCTTGTCTTAGAAGTTTATTTGTTTTATTGCTTTATATTTCTTGTTTTGCTCATGTTTTCATCTTGTTGTGTTTCTAAGAATTTACTTAAAGAGAAGTTTGTGAAGTGTGTTGGGATAGTAACTGGCTAGAAAAGACTTGGTACTTATGCGATCCTAGTGTCCACCTCCCTTTCCTGGATGGCTCAAGATCTCCAATCACTCCAACTAAGACAATTACAACATGAGAATCAAATAATTGAAGAAAAGAAATAAATAAATTCTCATCTTGCAATTCTTGAGGAGGAGTTGAGGATGATTAAAGAAAAAAGATGACCATATTGTAAAATTAAAAAGAATCATCCATCTAATTCTAGGTCTAGTGATTCTCATTTTGAGGAAATAAGTCTTAGAATTAATTACTATTACGAACCTATACCTAGGAGAACTAGAAAAGAAAGCCCTAAAACAGAAACCAGAGTTGACTTACCTTACTTTTATGGAAAGGAAAATGTTGAAGTCTACTTAGATTAGGAAATGAAAGTATAACAACATTTTGCTTGTCACCATGTTAGTGAGGGAAGGAAAATACCCCTGGCAACTTTAAGCTTTCAAGCAAATGCAAGTATTGGTAGACGACCCTAGAAAGAGAGAGACGCCTCCACAAGGAACCTCCCATTATTTATTGGAATGACCGTAGGGGAGCCTTGAAACGATGTCATATTCCTTCCTACTACAATAGGGAGTTGATGGACAAACTCCAAAAGATTCCAACAAAAGAATATGAGTGTAGGGGAGTATAGACAGAAAATGGAGCTATACATGATAAAAGCATCCATCAGGGAGGAAGAAACCACAACAATCTCTAGGTTTTTAAGTGGTCTCAGTCTAGAGATAGGAGATAAAGTAGAACTTTTGCCTTACAGGGATCTTAATGACTTGGTCCAACTTTGTATAAAAGTTGAACAACAAAATCTGAGAAAAGGATCAAGTCAAAGAGAAAGTTCTTACTCTAGATCTTATCCCAAGAAGGAGTATAAAAAATAGTATAAAAGGGAGGAGAGTTACCCTAAAGAAAAACCTAAACTAGAAATTCCCAAAAGCCTAAATAGAGGAAAAGATGTGCAAATCCCACAAACATGCACTAGAGAGCTTCAATGTTTCAAATGTCTTGGTAGAGGTCATGTAGCATCTCAATATCCCAATAGAAGAACCATGATCTTAAGGGGCAAAGATGAATATAGTAGCGAAGAAGAGGAAGCTAACGATGGTGTTATCTCTAATAAGAAAAGAGTGAGGGTGTATATCCATGTGGGGGTGAATTATTGATGATTAAGAGAACCTTCAAGAATCAACCTATTATGAAACATAAGTTACAAAGAGAGAACATCTTTCATACAAGATGTCAAGTTTTAGAATCTAATATTTCTCCATTTGAAGTTGTATATGGTTTTAATCCTCATACTTCTTTAGATTTGTTACCTTTACCTAATCCACATGAATTTGTGCATAAAGAAGGAGTAACAAAAGTTGAATTTGTAAAAAAATTACATAAGAGGATTAGAAATCAAATATAGAAACAAACTGAGAAATACATTAGGCATAAAAATAAGGGGAAAAGAGAGATAGTTTTTAATGAGGGAGACTGGGTTTGGCTTCACCTTGGAAAATATAGATTCCCGATTCAGAGGAAGTCCAAGATTAGTCCCCGAAGAGATGGTCATTTTCAAGTCCTCAAGAGAATTAATAATAATGCATATCATTTGGATGTGCCTGAAGAATATGGAGTACATGTTACTTTTAATGTTATAGATCTAACACCTTTTGCAGGTAACAAAAATGATGAGGCAAAGACTTTTGATTTGAGGACAACCTAGAGTATGATTTAAATTTCTTGCTTAAAAGTATAATAGAATTTTGGCTTGTATTTTGACCTCAAGTATATTAGGGTTAGGTTTAGGTTTCTAAAACCTAACTAAGGTTTAATTGGGCTTAATTATGACCCATAGTATATTAGGGTTAGACTAGTCACATGAGACCTTACACACCTAGGTTAATCACATTGCTCACATTGCCTTCACACTTGCCATGTGACTTGGTTTAGACACCTAATTCAAATTTAAATCTCCCACAATTTCTTTTGTAGTCGGACCCCATACTTATAAATAGGGATGCTTGGCTCTTGAAAATGCAAATAAAAATATATAGAGTTCATCAACTCTACCATGGGTTCATCACCGACATCACCAAATAATCCCTTAGACCTTTCTTGAATTTCATTCAATAAGGTACAAAGAAATATGAAGGTGTTGTATGTCATTTCCTTCTAAGTGCATAATGATTAACTTCACCTTAAGCTCGTTTGGCGTATTGTCAATGAAAAAATAAATTTCACAATTGATAAATCTACTAGTTAGCATTTTCCCCGTCGAATCTTGGAAGATCTATGCATGCCAATCGTGTGCACAAGCATAAGAAGATCCTGATCGAGGTCCGCTCGACAATATGTTGTTCGATAAGCTGTGGGTACCATCTCCTCGTGACTAAGTAATTAATTCTTGCATTGTGTATTTTATAGAAAGAGTCAATGTTTGTTGCAGGGAAGTTGCAAGTTTCGTAAATCAGTTATTCATCTTTTTGAGAGATTCGCTCTTCCATATTCTTAATGGCTTGAGCAGAGTGTGTTGAATTTTTCATTGAATCCACTGAAAAGGTCCAATTTGATATATTAATAAGAAAGAGTGTCTATTGTGAGAAAGAAGAACGACAACAAGAACAAACATCTAATATGAATTTCTTATCAGTATAATGATGATTTGGTGATCACCAAAGAGTCTAAGGTCTCTAGTTAGAGATTTTAAAAAATATATACAAAAGGAAAAGAAAACCCTAAATAGAAGACAACCATATAAAATAACACAAGAAAAAAAGAAAAAAATGGAATATATATTTTCTTCCCTTATTACATGTGTTTATTTATTTATAGTGTTTTATTCCAACATAACCGCAAATCAAATCCCACAAGATTGGAATATAAGAATATTCAATTAAAAAAATAGCCAGAAATAGTGCATCTTGTTGTGCAAGTGAGTGTCATGACCCTATTAAACAGGTATCAACATTAAGTGTATGACCCTACAAAACGAAGCAGGCTGGTCCCGTTGACTCACGTAACGACAGAACCTGAAATTTCAACAATGTCACCACTGCTGTACTGTGACGTGGCAGAGGAAAATAAAAGGGGTTTGTGTCTGTAGAGGGACGCAATATTTCAATAAATGCAATCAAGATGACGTGGAATGAGAGAGGCTTAGGTTTATGTTGTCAATATTTAGATCAAAAACGAAAACTACTAAACACCTTTTTTTCTAATTTCACCTATAAATTTTTGAAATAAGTACTGTGTAAAATATTTACACAAATAATATATATATATATATTATTTTAAACATTTAAAATTCTATTTTTGAGAAATGAAATTTTAAATGTGATTGACTAAAATTC
>Ga0123341_1004364_pt1 | contig 12409 bp, 8 predicted proteins | sample Turbeapinknodule_FD_89959 | JGI IMG/M metagenome (GOLD analysis project Ga0123341, IMG submission 89959) | Root nodule microbial communities of legume samples collected from Mexico - Turtle bean Mexico pink nodule | ecosystem: Host-associated > Plants > Roots > Nodule | place: Mexico: Nepantla... | reverse complement strand
ATTAAATAATTTAAAATTAATTATATATCCAATTTTTTGTTCCTTAAAACTAACACTCTTAGAAAATTATGTATCAAATTAATTTTTAACATTACATAACTTACTACCCAATATATAAACAATAAAATTTAAAATAAAAAATAAAAAATTAAGATGTGGCAGATTCGTGCCAAGGCATGACTTCAGTATGATAGGGCAGAAGTCGTGCCAAGTTGACACGACTTTAGTATGACATGGCAGAGTTGTGTCAAATTGGAACGATTTGTGCATATGAAGTCGTGCCAAATTGGCACGACTTGCCTAAATTTGTAATTTTTTTAAAACGGACTCCATTTTGGTAAAAAAAAAAAAAAAAACTCCATCATGGTCAAAAACCCTTGTCTGCATGTGTCATGAATAGTGTTTTCATTGTCTTTATATTTCTTCTCCTCTCACTGGTGATGTATCAATTTTTTTTTACAAAATGTAGTTTTTCTTTTTCTTATATTGCTTTATGCTTGTATTTTACCTCATCTGGAAATAATAGGTTCTTGCCACTATTCAAGGGTTAAAATTTTTGCGCTGCTTGGATGGATCCACTGTTCCTACAAATTTTTCTACTAAAGAAGATGCTCTCACCGATACTATAAGTGTTATATTTCTTATTTATGATCGAAAAGATCAATTAGTTGTATTGTGACTTCTAGCTTCAATGACCACTCCCATAATTGGTGGGTCTTGATTTCTCCCTCCAAATCATCAAACTTATTATGCTTACCAAACATGTGCACGAGTCAAGAAGCCTACGCTTAAACTTTGTGATGCAAAATGTGACCACACCATTTCAACATTTGTTCTTTATATCAAGAAAACTATTGACATAATGGTTGTTTTTGGATTCCCTATCACCACTGAAGATCATATAAAGAAAATTCTAGATGGGTTATTCGATGAATATGATCCTATTATTACTTTTATGACATCATGTCTTGATCCATCAATCGTGGAAGAAATTGAGGCTCAATTGTTGATTCAAGAAGAAATATTAGTAAAGACTCATGCTTCAGTTCTATTCCACACACAAGTGATGATCCAAAGCTTTTGATCTCTTGGAAAAGGTTTTTAATAATCTTTCTTTCTTCAGTTCTTGAAAAGAATATCAAACAACCTTTATATAGACTTAAGCAAGTGGTCAAAGTTATTAGATCATAAATAAAAAACAATTGTAATCATTTAAAAGCAGTTTCAAACACTTAACAAAATTTTATTATAAAAATAACAGATTGTTTTCCAAAACAACAGATTGAAATAAATTTTCTGTTATGGTTTTCATAAAAACAACAAATTGTTTTATCGAAATAACCGATTGTTTCAGTTTGACAGAAAAGAAAAAACAAAGCAAAGCTTTTCCAAATCAATTTAAAAACCACTAAGTGTCAAACAACCAGTTGTTTAAGTTGAAATTTCACAGCTTTTTAGAAAAATCTTATTTTCAAAAAGATAAAGAATCAAGTGAGCTTGGATCAATACAAAGAGTGAATTAACAAGTTAAAAACTTCTAGACAAAAAACACACACATAGCAGCAGGGTCTTCAAGCTTTCCATACAGATTTGGAGGCATCAAAACATCTTGTTCAACAGAGGGTGGAATAAAAACAACACTAGCCTGAAGTAAAGCTGCATTCGTAAATCAAACGCTTTGATTTACAAATGCGGCTATTTCATTTGAATCTTCAAGTTTTCAAGACTCATTTGTGAACATTGGAAGTCCTTGAGTGGGCACCACATGTGTTTCCCTTTCCAAGTCATCATTTCTTTTTATATATATTAACATGGCATGCATATTGAAAGTTTCATTAGCAAATCCGTCAAATACTTCAACACTCTGATCTCACATTAACTTCAAATCTTCAATTAGGGGACTTAGATAAACATTTATGTCATTTCCTGACTGATTCGCACTAGATATCATCATAGACAACATCATGTATTTTCGCTTCATGCACAATCTAGGAGGTAAGTTGTAAATAACTAGTAAAATAGGCCATGATCTGTGATTCGTACTCATATTACCAAACAAATTCATTATGTCTGTAGCTAAACCAAATTAGATATTTCTTTATTCTTTACCAGACTCTGGAAACTCATCATCAAATTTCTTCCATTGAATAGAATCAGTTGGATGTCGGTACATGCCATCACATTTCCTCTCATCTGCATGCCATCTAAAATTTTTAGCATCATTTGGGTTTGCAAACAAACGTTTCATCCTTGGAATGATGGGAAGATACCACATAACCTTCATTGGGGGTCCATGCTTTTCTATCTCTTCAATAGTATCATCGTCTCTTTATTTCAACTTATAACGTGATAACTCACACCTCGGACAACTTTTCAACAATTCAAAATCTTTCCTGTATAATATACAACCATTAGAACATGCATGTATCTTTTTATTATACTCCATACCCATTGGACAAATAATCTTTTTGGCCTCATAATTACAATTAGGTAGAGTATTTCCCTATGGAAGCATATCCCTCAACAACTGAAGCAATTTCGTGAAGCTTTTATCAATCCATCCATTTATTGCCTTTAAATTCATCAATCTTAACACCGTCGACAACCGTGTGAAGTTAGTTGATCCAGGATAGGATGAAGTCTTTGCATCGCTTGACATACTTCCATATCCATGCGCTTCTGCAAAAGACTCAACTCCCACATCACGAATCATGTCCTCCAATCCATCATCATCTACATTATCATGTACTACATCATCCATGGTGGACCCCATATATTCTTCAGTCACGGAAACACGTGGTAAATTTAATAATTCACCATGCCATGTCCAAGTTGTATAAGATCGAAGAAACCTATCACATAGAAGGTGCTCCCTAATTTCTTAACATCCAGTATCCTTCTATTCAAACAGTTAATGCACGAACACCTAACCTTTGCTCCACCATGACCACTATTATTCGTGATACGTTGCGCAAATTGTATAAATTCTTCTACTCCTCTTTTGTACCATCACTTATGCGAACAAAATTAATTCAATTTCGATCTATTATATTCTGTAATAGTCATTCAAGTGTTTTCTAATGAGTGTTCTATCTCACATTTGCTGAGGGTCGAACTCCCCCAGACTCAATACCAACACGTATCAATTGTCGAGAATCGAACACCCCCGGACACAATACCAACACGATAATTCTATTCCATTCTAAACTAACAACTAACATAATATAAATTAATAATAAATACAAATTATAATAAATGCCAAATATACAAATTAAAATTATTAAGTTAATTATAAATATTAAATAATATAAATCTATCTACCATCTAATAATTTAATAATTCTATTTTAACCTAAAAACAAAAATAATATAAATTTTAAAATTACAAATTATAATAAATAAATAATAACCAAATTCATAATATTAAAAAAATAAATTCAAGAAATTTATTTTAGAGGGGTTATTTGAGGAACCATGATCAAAATCCAAGAGTGTTAGAAGTGTCTTTTGAAGTTTCCAAACTATCACATGTCACTCACATGGGCACATGGGTTAGTTGGGGTATTTCATTTGAATCTTCAAGTTTTCAAGACACATTTGTGAACATTGGAAGTCCTTGAGTGGGCACCACATGTGCCTCCCTCTCCAAGTCATCATTTCTTTTCATATATAATAAGTACATCTCCTTAATTTCAAGGAACTATCCATGTGTACTCTCTAATTTAAAGGGATTAAGAGATGTTAATCATGTTTAAGTTAACTCCATTTTTTTGTCCATTCTTCTCCCGCTAGGCTGAGCTCCTCGATTATAAATAGGATGTTATCTCATTTGTAAAACACATTTGAACATTGAATGAAATTACTCCTTGTGAGTTTGTGAGAGTTTGAAATGTCTTTTCTCATGTTTTGGTTCTTATCTTGAGAAGTTTTCTTAGATAATGAATCTCCTTGTACTTATCCTTTAGTTCTTAGATTAAAGGTCACATGTTTTTCTCCTCTTTCTTATCTTAATCCATTTTTACTTTTATTTCTTTTCTTGTTCTTATTTTTCCTTTAAATACTAATCAAAATTGCATAGATTTCACCTTAGTTTGCTTCTTGCTTACTTCAATTGTTTTGTATTTCTATGAAGTATCTCTTCTTCAACACCCTTCGAGTTAATTAAGATCCTAACGACCAATTACTATAAAATAGTCTAAGTTTTTTTTTTAAAAATATGAATATATATATATATATATATATTTTTAATTTTCTTTTAAAATGAAATACTTTATATAGGTCTATGGTGGATTTATAGAAAAATGGTTAATTTTTTATGTGGTTGTTACAATTCCAACTTTGGTTAATTAGATATATATGTGGTTTTATATAGAATTTGTTTATATTCGATCTTTAAAAAGGAAAAGAAGCATTTTTCATGAAGTAACATGAGTCACATGGGTTACAATAACACCCAACTTTCCATGAGAAAACCAAGTTCTAAGTTCTATCTTTTCTCCCACAATAATTTGTTTGTCATTTCCACCCACTAGCAAGTCCACACACACATAGTCAACGTACACAACCCTAACATGTGGGAATCTAATCCCTAAATACCTCAGAGATGATGGGATAGAACTGCCACCAAAGAATGTCGAAATGAAAAACGGGAAGAACATTTAATTTTTGTAAAATATTCATAAAAAAATTATAATTTTTCACCCCATCAAATATAATTTTATACTTTTATAGAAGTGGCCAGAAAGCATGTGTGTGCCCTTTTCTTAATTATTAAAAAATTTTAAAAAAAAGTTTTTGTATAAAACAATTTTAATAAAAAAAAGTATGAGACATCGATCTCGAATATATTCTCCAACAAAATTGGTATGGAATCTACAATTTTTTAATTCTTGGTGATTATGGAAGTTGGTTGCTTTTACTACATCAAAAATAGTTAGGCATCTATCTAAGATAAAGATTTGTGAATAAAGTAATGTCCTTTGCCATATTTTGCCTTTTCCCTAACGTATATGATAAAGATTTATGAACAACAGAACATCATATAACAATGACTTTTAAATTTTCAATATTTTGCCTTTACTATAATGGTATTTTTGTTATCATAGAAACAGAAGAGAATGGAAAATGTGACTTTAGTTTTCTTTTCGTTTGGTTTAGCTAAAAAAAGAATAAAACATCTTCTATGAGATCCACATAAATAATAATAATAGTAATAATAATAATAAATATTAATTAATGTATGTCCTCCGTATTTTGCACAAAAAGAAAGTTATGCTTATTTTTTTTTCTGATTTCTAGTGGAAATATACGTATAACTTTTATACATATGAATTTTCTTTTATATTTTCCAACAAATTAGAAAAACTATCCTTTTTTATTTTCTTATTATATGTAAAAAACACTCTAATTTCCTGCCTTTTAATTTTTTTTCCTTCTTTATATTTCTTGAAGGTAATACTAAAGGGAACATTATAGGATCCTCATTCCAAAAGAGAGAGGAAATGTATAGTCATCATAGTGAGAATTACTATCACCCCACCTATGTATCACCATAGATTTTAGGAAAAAATATTATCTCAAAGAACCTAAGGTAAACATTTCCCTTTTATGGAAATAAAAATATTGAAAAGTATTTAAATTAGGATATGAAGGTTGAGAAACTTTTTGAATGCCAACAAGTACATGAAGAAAAAAAGTGTTCATGTTGCTTTAGGTTTTCAACAGTATGTCATGTCTTGGTGGAAACAAAGACAATATGGTGTTTAATTAGAAGAAAATTAAAGTATTTAATTGGTACGGGTTAAAAGCATGCATGAGAAGAAACTTTGTTTCGCCTTCATATAGAAAGATAAGAAATGAAAGAGCTTGTAAAAAAAAAGGAAGAAAACTTATATCAAGAGAAAAAAAAAGTTTATAAGAAGAGAGAAAGAGTTTTAAGAAAAAGAGCAAACTCTTATTAGAAAAAAAGAAGAAAAAAAATAATAGAAAGGGAAGAGGAAGAAAAGATAGAAAAAGAGAAGAAAGAAGAACAAATATTAGAGAAATTCAAAAGAAGAATAATGGTATATTATAACACCCCTACAAACATAATTGAAAAAGAATTCTTAGAATGGGATTGCAATACTTTGAACTCTTCTTATCAATTAAATCATGTAACTTTTATTCTCAAAATTTGATAAAAAAACACTTTGTTTTTTTTTGTTGCTAGAACAAAATAATGGTTAAAATAAAGTGCTGAAAAACTTTTTTTTTTAAACAAGGACCTTAGTTTTCATTTAATAACTTTTTTAAAAATAAAGGGTATTGTTTCTTTACCTTTTTTTTTACATGTCTTAATTTTCTTTTAATAAAGAAACTTATACCACTTTTGTTTGATGTTTATTGTAGATTGATATTTGACCCTAGAGGGAAATAACAAATCAAACAAAAGAGACTGTTGTTACTGAGCATCATTCGGTTATGAGGAAAAATCCTTCTAAAGAATCATTCGGTTATGAGGAAAAATCCTTCTAAAGAAGGAGGGAATATTAGAAACCATTCAACCTCAAAATCATTAGGTAAAAGTCTAGAAGAAGATGAAGCCTCTTGTAGCAAGACAGACAATTGAAAAGTAGAATACTAGGATTTTCTTCCTTCTTCTTAGTCTTGAAGATATTGTATATGTATAGTTTCTTTTGTAATTCTTGTATGTTTTTATAGAGGCAAATGTGAGTTTCCTTTGGACCTTGATTTAGGCTTGAAAAAATAGCCAAAGAACACTAGAAGTCATGCCCAAATTACTATTAAGACACTAAACAATCTAATAAGTGTTAGATAGTCTAATACCCCACTATATGATCTTAAGAGGATAAGTACATCTTTAAAGGCTTTAATGATAATAAACATAATAAGGTGTGCTATGTTTTATAATAGAGATACTTCATGTGCAAATTCAAATATAAATACGTTAGATGGTTTATTGAGATTAAACTCGTTAGACGGTCTTGCAGTATTACACTTGTTAGAGGATTTATCAGAGTTAAACTTACTAGTCTAAATATGTAACACATGCTAGACAGTCTCACGTGTTAAACATGTTAGACAATCTTTTTATGTTAGGCTTGTTAGACGGTCTCAGTGGTGCTCAACCTACTAGACATTTTCAAAGAGACACTACAACATTTTTTACTTTAGGCAATGCTAAAATAGGCCACGGATATAAAAATGTTGTCTAAACATAGTAAAAACCACAACTTTTGAGATGTGGCTTAAAGACTATAAGAATCCACAACTATAAAAATGTTGATACTTTAAGCCACGACTATAAAAGCGTTGATACTTCAAGCTACGATTATCTACGTGTGACCTCAAAGGTTAAAAAAACTTGAAATAAAATATAAAAAAATCAAATTTTGTGGGAAAAGTTTTTCTTCTCCCCTTTCTCGTGACTGAAAAAATGCACCTTCACATTGGGTCTCCCCGTGCATTCTCCCTCACTTGCACCTTTTCACTGCACGTTCTTTCACACTTCTCACCTGAACAACATTGGACATTCTCAATGTCGTCCATCAGGTAAACTACCATCTATCCTTCATTACACAACACTGGATGTTCTCACCTACTCTAGGTACATTGTTATCTATGCCTCATGTCTCTCCTTCACTCGCTCTTTCATCTATGTAATTTAGGGTTTTGGTTTTTGTTTTGGTCATGTTCAATTTTGATTTTGTTTTGGTTAGGATCCTCATCTTTCACGTTCGTGTGTAGTCAATTTATATTATATCCTTACATAGTGAGTAACTTCCTTGAGTTTAATTGAGAACAGAGGATTCCTTTCATGGACTGTAATTTGGAGACAGAGTTTTCCTTTCGTGGATTGTAATTTGGTGACAAAGGTTTCCATTTGTGGACTTTAATTTGGGGATATAGGTTTCCTTTCATGGTCCACATTATTTGGAGGAGAGGGTTCTCTTTCTGGATACTCTATATTCTTGCAAGCCATCAATGCAAACTTGTTGTTTCCCATCCTCCCTCATGCAAAGTTTTCTGCTTAATTTCAAATTTAACCTTAAGTAATGGTTTGATAAATTTGTAATTGATACAAGGAAACAACACAAAATATTTAGAATTTTCTGACAAGTGTAGATATGTGAACTAAAAGGCTAAAATACCTAAAAAATGCCTCAAAATACTAAAATGATAATAATAATAATAATAATAATAATAAATTATTGAATTTTGAAAATTTGGGTAGACTCAATCCCTTTCAAGCAACTTTCATTTTTAACGCATCTTAATCCGACCTTTCTATCAAAAGTTATGAACATTTAAAAAATTTCCTACTAATTTTTTGCATCTCAAAATCTATCATTATTCTATAAAATTTAAGGACTCCTCTATTAAATATACACTAAATAAAGTTATAAAAAAATGGATAAAAAATAAATTTCTACCTATTTTTAATGAATTTTACAACATTGGCTCAATTGTGCAAACAAACACAATCTGTTCAAAATTACACAACTAATTGCAACCTTTTGGTGCAAAAAACCTATATACAATAGATTACCTACACCTATTCAAATTCATCTCCAAAAATAAGATATATGGAGCATATTCTAATTCAACTAGGATATGGGGAACAATTATGTAAACTAAGGAAATAGGTGTGGTACAACCAAGAAATAGGTATGAATATTGGCTGTCAGAACAATAAGCATCGACTAAGTATACTGACGCAATGGTTAATACATAGAAAAAGAAAACAAACGTCGTAACAATCAAACTTTGCAACACAATGATTAAGTGGTTACTCTACATTTTTGGATTACAAAGGTGTCTCCTACTGCTCAACATGTAGCATGGCACCCAACTAAAGTACAATTATTACATAGGGGGATAAGGTTAACTAATAGTACTTGTGTATTATGTCTTCTTGAAGAGGCAACTATCACACCTCTTGTTAGGCTGTAAAAAAGCATACATCAACTGGTATATATGTGATGCTTTGGTTAGGATTCATTCAATACATCAAAAGGACTTAAGGAAGCACTTTCATCATTTTCATCTATTTGAACTGAATGATAAAAAAAATATGGAAGGAAGTGTAAATAACAATGGTTTGGATTATATGGTGTCATATGAAACATATCATTTTCAAGAAAGGGAAAGTAGATGTACAAGATATTTTTTGTAGGGCACAACTAAATGCTTAGGTATGGCTGACACATAAGATACCTATAGTCAGGTTCTCTTATTCAAACTGGATGCAATGTCCAAAGGTATGTTTAATATCTCTATGACTAAATGTTAATATTGGTTTGCCTGAGGATCTACTTAATTTAAATGCAATATATTAAGTTTTTGGGAGTTGGTTAATATATGTAAGGAATTAAGAGATAATCAGTTCAATTTTTATATACGGGTTAAGCTTCTCTTAAATGTTCTACTTTAATATTATTTATTCTTTGTTGATAAAAAAAATTGTCTACCTAAATTTAGATATAGATAAACTCATAAGACAAGATATTTCTGTGAAGCAAGAAGATTCTAGTTTATGAAAAAATATATACAAACAATATAGGTTGACCAACATGATTTCATATTTTTTTTAACAAAATGAACATGTTTTATATCAAAAAAATATTTGATCTTTACTTGCAAAAACGTTACACGTCATTACAAGAAAAAATCGATTTAGCTACGAATTATCCACACACAAAAATTCATAGGTAATTTACTTACTAACAGTATGGTCCAAAGCCAAGTCCCTTAAGTGACTAAAGCAACTTTAACCACTATACCAAACAAATTTTGTTGTAATATTATGATTATATTATACTTATTATTATAATTATTAATATTATTAATAATATAAAAAATATTAATATTATTAATATTATTCATATCATTAATATCACTAATATTATTAATATTATTAAATTTATTTATGGATATAAATTTGTGGATAATGTAAAATTTTTTTACAGATAAAGATATGTAGGTAATAATTTGTAGGTAATACTGAATTTAGTTACAGATTCAGATTTATAGGTAATATTTCCTAAATATTGTTAAATTTACTTACGGATTTAGATCCATGGATAATATCCGTAAATAATGTTTAATTTGTCTACAAATTTTCATCCATAAATAAAAATCCATTGATAAATCTATTTTTTTTAGTGTGCTTTACAATAAAATAGAAAACATAAGAAAATGCATACTTTATAACTTAAAGATAAAAATGACTCTTTTATAAATCTTTTACTTATGGAAGTTTAACACTTTGTAATGAGTGCTTTTTAAATTCTCTCTAAATCAGAAGTAGCTAAGTGAGAGATAGAAAAGAATAATTATATTATTTATCTCAAGGAAAGTCAAGAATGATAATTAAACTATAATTATTATAAGTATAGTAATTATAGTGGAACATTTAAAGAGTTATTTGAAAAAAAAAGTGGATATATCTATTTTAAAACATTTTACACAGATCTTGTGAAAAAATCTTTGTAAATTTTTTTATTAAAACATCTAGAAGATAGTTATTATATAATGTGTACTAGTTCTTCTATTTTTCAATAAACTTTATACAAAATTAATTTATTCAAATCAATAACTATGGAGATTTTAGGGATTAGGAATATCTTAACCCATCTACAATAAAATAGGTTATATATATTGGATGGGGTATGGGATGAGCATGGGATGTAATACAACAAAGGTGCATTTACCTACCATTATGCACAGGACAACTTTTATTAAGTTTTTAAAACTATTTTTGTAATAAATTTATTTTTTTTATTAATGACAATTTACTTAATATTCAATATTCAACTAATTTACATAAATTTTGCGTTAAAATTTAATTTATTTATTTTTACATAAATTTTTATAGTAAGAAACATATTCAATCAATATACTTAAATTTTATTATTAGATGTGTTAGAAACATAATAAATATTGATAAATGAATTTCCCTATCAACTCCTTTTACCAATACACTTAATACAAGAAACAAGAGAGTAATTTCTTCTTTGTAATTGTAGCATATCTCGTAAGCATAAGCTAAGCATTGTACATGAATCCAAGTATAACAAAGAACTAACTAAAAATAACACAAGAACTACACAACAAATTAAATAGAAAACATACATAGAAGTAAAAAAAAAAAAAGTAAAATTGTTGAGCTGAGAATGAAGGATAAGAATACCCGAAGTTAATAATCACATCGATCGGACTCATAAGAAACAACGAAAGGTTTTTTTTCCACATAAAAACAAAGGATTTATGGAAAAGAAACAAAATTAAACAAGAGAAGTGTGGATATTTGTTGTTGGAGATCCCACATCGACTAGAGATTAGAATTTTTAATAGTATATAAGTAAGTACAAACATTTCCTATCAAGAACCAATTTTATGGGGTTGAATGGTTTTATGAGATTGAGTTAAGCTTAAAGTTCACTTCGTAATATTTATTGTTGTTTTTTAAAATATTTTGTAAATTTATTTTACTTCAAACTAAGCAAAGATGAGATAACGACCGAAAGAAAAAAAATTATGAAAAATCAACATTGGAATGTTTGGTACATTCAAACTGAGTTTTTTCCACCAAACATAAACATTATATATTATTTAACCATAAAGCATAGTGAAAGGATAGAGTGAAAAGAAAAGAAAAATGTTGCAACATAAGAAATAATATAATAGAAAGTTATTATTATTATTATATGAATAACATTATTGAATTTTGGTGCACCTGATCCGTTTGAAGTGAGAATATGTCTCCTCTCTCTCTGGCTTGTCCAATCGATCATTATAATGGATGCTACTGATCTCTGGAGACATGTCTATGGCGACTCTTGGGTGTGTTGTGGAACCCCCATGCATTCTGTCTCCACCCATGCAATCTAAGGTCTATTCCACATTCCACACAAAACTATATTCTTCATATAACTTCCTTTACATTTCTGACACGTTTTAGATAAACCCTAAAAACTATACACAATATAATTATATATACTTTTCTTTCACACTCTTTCACTTTATCCTAATCATTATCCCTTTTGGTATATGATAATGAGATTTTTATATGTAATGAAACCAACCTCCTGCTGAAACCTAAGGGATAAGACTCATATTTTCTTTTAAAAAGTGTTCCATAGAGTAATTATAAGGGTTAGACTAACTTTTCAATATCAAGTTTTAAAATTTTTATAATCTTTTGTATAAGTTAATTTTGATCTATGGAAATTTTCGTTTAAATTCTTTTCTTATTTTAGCTTATATAAAAATTTGTCTAAGTAAATTTTAAATACAAACAATGTTTATAAACTATCACTCATTTCAATTTGGACGTATATTTCTTCTAAAACCAATTTTCCAAACTGATGTTAATTCTTTGATACAGTACCTTATCCAATCCCCTATCT
>Ga0123341_1004362_pt1 | contig 12411 bp, 11 predicted proteins | sample Turbeapinknodule_FD_89959 | JGI IMG/M metagenome (GOLD analysis project Ga0123341, IMG submission 89959) | Root nodule microbial communities of legume samples collected from Mexico - Turtle bean Mexico pink nodule | ecosystem: Host-associated > Plants > Roots > Nodule | place: Mexico: Nepantla... | reverse complement strand
CAGAATTTAAAAATATGTTCCGAAAATTGAAATCCAAAATATTTCAGATAAAAGTTTCAAAAATAATTTTTTCCATTTTTATGTAAGGTTATTTTCGTCATTTAGAAAGGATATTTTTGTCATTTTCTAGAACTGATTTGGTGCATGCTGAAATTGATATGGTGTAGGGAGAAATTGCCTATATTTGCAACTTATATATCCCTGTACTACGTTGATGTGCAAAGCAAGGGGCTTCTTCTAATACATTTCATATTACTTTTCATGTGAAAAAATTATTTTCACATAATTATAAATTTATTTTTTATTATATTTTTCTTATTAAAACTGTTACATCAAAAAGTTGTATATAACTAATTGTATATTTTCATTACTAAAACCATTGGGAATTTAAAATTATTCAAAAATAATGATTAAAATTAATGTACAAATTATAAGAAAATGTGTTGGCAAGACACAATCTTATAATTTTTAATAAAAAAATATATTAACTTTTTTTTATTAAAACACATTCCTTGGAATAGTCTTGAAAGGATATATACATTATAATTAATTGTAAAAAGTAAAAACGTTACGAAACAAAAAAATTCACTTACTTTTTTGTTTTTGTTTTTCCTGGTTAGCATTTTATATTATACAACTAGTCTATTTATACATACATGGCCCGGGACATTCTTCTTGTGGCAAAAACTAATTTAGAATGTGTTATTTCCTTTAAAATCTATTGGTGATATACATACACATTGAGAGAATAAGAGGGAAGTAATTAAAAATAATAATAATTAAAATATATGTTTATTTGGCTTAATGAAGTGTAATTCAAGGCACCTCTTCTTTAAAATAATAATTTTTTAAGGTGTTAATATATTAATTACAACTATTTATTTAACCTATACCATAATTATTACTTATAATGGTTAGAATTTAGTTAAGAAAATATTATTTCAAACAGAAGAAATGTAAAATAAACATTAAATATATGTAGGAAAGAAAGAAGCATTAAATACAAAGAATGAGGGTGAAACTCAATCAATCCCAACACAGTTTCTTTTGCCCATAGAAGAGAAAAGAGACAGATTCAGAAAGAAAAGACGAAAAACACGACACATGCAGAGCTAAAGTTTTCTCAAGAGAGAGCTCCCATGCAGATCAACCCAACTCCAAGGATAACTCCAAACCCCATATTCCTCTCAGCCGCACCATTATCCTTCTGCCCCTCACCGGAGGGTGAAGGAGCGCCACCGGCCTTTCCAACGGTGGTAGTTTCAGGGCTGCTTTTGGGAGATTTCGGAGACGGAGCCGCGGGGGACTTCTCTCCGAAGAGCTCCTCTGGCAACAACACCTTGTCCACCTGGTAAACCGCCAGCGGGAACTGCTGCCTGAGGGCGTTGTTGACCTGGGTTTCCACCACCCCGGAGGAGACGTTGACCTGGTTCCCTTGGCCGGTGAAGTTGAGCCCCCATGAGCCATCACTGCCAGAGGCTTGCGTTCTGACAGGGTTGCTGACGGTCAAGAGATCAGCGAGAGAGTAGTACTTGGGAGTGACATGATAGAGGATGAGCTGCACTTTCTGCTCATCACTGAGATGGTTGAGAGCCCCAGATTTGAGGTTCTGGAAAGCATTGTCGGTGGGGGCGAAAAGGGTGAACCCTTGGGAGTTTGACTTGAGTTGACTCTGGATTTGGGTTAGTTGTTGAGAGTCATTCAAGAGACTGATAAGGGTTGTGTATTGGCCACCTTTTTGGAGGATGGCAACAAGGTCCACGGCTCCGGAGGAAGGCGCAGGGGCTTGAGCTTGTGCTTGGGCCTGAAGAATTAAGCAGAAAGAACAGAAGAGAATGAGAATGAGAGAGGTGAAGGCCATGTTGAGCAAAAGTGTGAAGCGATAGAAAGTGAGAAGAGAAGAGAAAGTGTGTGGTGGTGTGTGGAGAATGGAGGGGTTTTTATTTGGTTTTGGTGTTGGTGTTTGGTTGTTGAGACTTTGTTGGCATGAGCTGGCTCGTGGCTTGCAAATAGCGATAAGAAATGGCTTAGTTGACAAATGAGAACCAGAAAATGCACAAAAAGTTAAAGGGAGGATATGAAGAGGAAACTGATTCAACCGGTGATTAAACTTTCAGTCAGAGATGAAGTCAAACCTAATCTTTCCAATTACAAAACTTAATGCAGTAATTCAGAAGCTACTTAGATCTGATTTCTTGGATCACGCATGCACTGTTGTTTATTCAATTTCCAAAATTCACTACTTCTTTTTAGATTCCACAACTTGTGAGAATACAGAATTTTTCATGTCATTTTTTAGTATTTTATTTGATACATCATTAGTGTAGAGATTGTTATATTATTAATTCTTCAAAAAATATTATGGATATAAATTTTAAAATTATCGTTGTAAAGTGATAAAATATTTAGACTGGGGAGACACGATTTTAATTTTTTAAGTAGGGACATGCAGAGACAGAGACAAGCAGAGAAGAGAAGAATGGTCTATTTGTTATGAAAACGAAGAATATATATATGAAGAATGAAAAAAATTTACGATAATAAATGAAATTTAACATGGCTGCAATCTTAGGAATAAGTGGGCAAGCATAAAGTAGCTTAAATGAATTGCAATTTGCAATGAGAGATGAAGTCAAACCTAATACAGTCCCAAAAGGTTTGTACAAGGTAAAAACTTAATTTCAATATCTAATACCATAAACCCTTAAAAAAACTAAATCCTACAAGTGTTGTCGTATTTTTTGTTACTTTATTTTTCCACCCACCTTTGTTTTGGAGTGCAGTTTATTCATACACTCATTTGGTGGATGTAGCAGTGAAGAAAAGAAGGTAGAAAACATAAGTTATAAGAAAACTAGGAAAGAGAAGTTAATTCCTGTATATGGTTTAAATTTCAACAGAATTGTTGATTGTGTAAAAATAATTGATGATCAAATGATTATGAGCGTAATGGCCGTTGAAGAATATACATCGTATGGATGGATGTACAGGTGGAAGTTTGGACAAGCAACAGTTGTAAAATGGTGTTTGGCAGGCTGGCATATATGTAGACAGAACATGTGGGACAACATTAAGCACTTAATAATAAATTTGAAGACATTATTATGGATCATTCAGTGAGTATCATTATCAGAAATACAGTGATACAAAAGTCTGATCAAGTTATGCAGTCATTTCAGCTAATTTAACACGCCCATGTCCATCACTCAATGTTGTTTTCTTGTATCTCATAGTCAATATTCTACATCAATTCACATTTAGGTACCCCACAACAGTTCATTCAAATAGTGAATGTTGTCCCAAATGTTGTATATTCTTATTGTTGATTAAAAGGTATAAACTCAATAGGAGGTCTTTGTACTGTTTTCTTTCTTATTAAGAATTGAGATAAGAGTACAGATATTAGGAATTGAGATAAGTGTTACATTAAGAATTGATACAAGAATTTGGATATTTTGAGAACCTGCACGAGATTATAATAAAAAAATAATATTTTACTGAAATGAGCAAATTTGTGCGGTTGTGTAGTATTTGTCTTCTATTACAAACTTCATAAGCATCATGGTTATATAAATATGGTGCTAAATGTACTTTTATATCACAGTATAGCTGGCTGTGGACCACGTTGGGAATTTTTTTAGCAGCTTTTGCTATTAAATATGCTGAGCTTTGGGTCTTGTAGCATGGACTTTGCTTAGCTTGAAGAAGAATTTTGAAAAAATATTGCCAGAATCTGATTGCGGCTCCACTGCCTACTGTCAGTTCCATTAACTAACTTATGTTCTCCTACTCACTACACTTCTCATTTTGGTCAATTGATCAAACTTGAAAGATGATTTTTTTTTTTCAGTTTCTTCCTTTATTTTTTTACCACCTTCATTTATTTTCTGTATTTTTAAATTGATAAATATGTTAATTCAATTATTGTATAGTTGAAGTGACAAATTTTGATGGTTAGCGAAAGTTAAGAGAAAACTAAATGTGAAATTATATCTATCATTGGGAGAAGCAAGACAAGAATTGCAAATGAATTAACAAAGTTTATTATCATGAGAAGCTGAAAGAAGTTTGGTGAAATCACAGATTGTTTGGTGTACAATAAAACGTCACAAAAACCGAAAACCATTTCGGGCAGGGCAGACGTGGTGTTGGGCTTATATTGGGCCAAATGGTTGATTAGTGGAAAAGAGAGAAAGCCCAAATGTTTAAGGAAAGGTGAATCGACATCCGAGAACATGCATTTCATTTTCGTCTCTTGCATCTCGCGGAAGCCATTTTCGATCTGTTGTGCTCTGTGGAAGGCGGTGGATGGCAAAAAACAACAAGTATGCCTCTATTAACTTCAACCACATCTACGAGAAAACCACAACCACCAACCCTCATAATCGGAACCCTTCTCATTCCGCTTCCCCTTCCTCCTCCTCATACTCCGCCGCCTCTTATTCCTCCGTCTCCGCCCCCAACAAAGCCCATGGCCGCATCCTTGTCTTGACGCGTCACGCCCCCAAACCCGTCACGCCTCCCACCCCGCAACCTCAGCATCAACCACCACCTAATCCGATCCACCAAACCCAGGACCGGTCGGAACCGCCACCAGACGCGATCTCGCTCCGCCCGCTCGGTCGAACTGGTACCGCTTCCCCGCTCTCGTCTCTCCCTGTTATCAACCACGATAACAAAGACTTGCCCTCTCCGCAACCCAAGACCAACAAGTTTGTGCCGCCGCACCTCCGGCCCGGGTTCGTGCCCAGGGAGGAGACACCACCTGGGCCGGGCTCGCTTCGACCCAACGGGCGGCCCAAGTCTGGGGGTGGTGGGCAAGAGAGATTGAGAAGGGGTGGGCCGGATGCGGGGATCATGGGTCACGGGAGTCGGCCCAGTTCCAGTGGATGGTATGTTAATGTTGTTGCTTGTTTGTTTTTTTTTATTCATTTATTCATCAATCCTTTTATGTTGATGGTTGTCGTATTGTGGTGGTAGGCATCACCAACACCAACACCATTGACAATATGCGTGGACTGTTATGATTGGATTATTACTTTTGTGATTATGTTTCCTGGATTAGAATTTTGCTTGGCATTTCCAGAGTTTGGATGTGTTATATGTTTGGAGAAGGTGTTTAGGAGAAAAATTAAATTAGTTTCTCCTTAATTAAAGTTTGTGTGTGTGAACCTGTAAGAGTCATTTCTTACTAGTTTTGCATAATCTGATTTTTAACTCTTGCAAACTAATTTTAATTTATAAAAAAGAAATCTCATTTTTCTTCTTCTGAATGCATACAAAAAGTTTCTTAAGAACAAATCTTTAATAAAGTTTTATATCTTAAAGATGAACACTGTAATAAAACTATTTTAGGTCTGTTTTGATTAAATTTTGAATTGGTATGTTGAGGTTAAAATGAATTAAGCAATTAGTTTTCCAGAAGTTCTATAATCTAATAAGTTGTATTGTGTGTTTGAGGTGATGAGAGTAAAAAAAAAAGGTTTCAGAAGAAGAACCAAAGTCTCTTTTCACTGGTTGTATTATTAGAACTGCTTGTTATTTTTTACTGTTCTTCATCAACACTTTGAGTTCAGCATATTTTTTAAGGAACAACTAATAGATGATGATGACTCTTGTATTACTGTATTGGTATACTGATCATGGTGCATATATACTTTGAAGAAATGAATTAGGTAGGTAGATTATCTTCTCAATGTACATTCATAATATGTTATATTCAACTCTCATTTAATATTTTTATCCATAATATGTAAAAGGGCAGCCTAATTGTGGACATTGGGAGTCAATAAGATATGTGCATGGAATGAGATATTCAATGATTACTTAGTCTGTGCCTGGCTTTGACAAAAATGTGTTTTATGCAGAATGGTTATGAAGTTGAATTCTTTTCGGAGGACAAAGGCGAACACATTTTGCTACAGAGACGGGTTCTCTATACCAATTCAGTGAACTTTGTCTCTCTGGAACTGACATCAATTTTCACAAGGCATCTCAAATCACCAAAGACGAAAACTGATCAGGTGGCAGATTTTCAACACATAACGTCCCAACTTATAGCCAAATTTGTTGTGCTCGTAGAAGGCTTTGATACCCAAGTTCTTCTGTTGGTGTTTGGCCCTCTTTAACACGTCACAATAGAGTGTAGATTTTATACACATATTTCCAATTCCTAGCTAAACTATTTTTTTTACTGTTTTGAAAGACATGCCTTCTGTACTTTGAGCATATGTTTTAGAGGAGGTCCCATCGTTTTCTATTACTTGTTTCAGCTTGAATGTTATTTCAGCCAAGGTCCCTTCATTCATTAGTTAGACACTGCCTTGTTTTTCAGTTCCTATAAATGCTTTACACATTAAATTTTCCACACAAGTTTATTGAATATAGTGAAAACTGGGAAACTGTACCTAAACCATAAGTGATCACCAATAATAGATTAAACAGTGACTGCTACTGCAGCATTTTAAGTCTATCATTATTTTTTATGATGCTGATTGTTTCCTCGGTATGTCATTGAGTTTTTTATATTGTAAAATGGTGTGGTCATTGTCAGAAGTCATTGCCATTTTTATTAGCCGTCCAATTGTCTGCCATTGTCATCAACATTGTTAATCTTTGTCAACCAAAGTGTTGTTTGAGTCTCTGAAGACTTTTTTGTTTTTTTTCATTCAAACAAAATCCTTACGTCACTCACTACTTGAGTGATGATTATCCAACTATAAATACAGAATAACATACTTTACACGCTACTTTTGGTATATAATCTTTATTATTATTGAATGAAGTAGTTTTGATTTATTCTTGAAGTAGGTTTAGCTTGTTTGATTCTCATGCACCAACACATTGGTAATAGTGGTGTGATAGACATAGAAAGTTTAAAATTAATTTTTTCACCTTATCCCCATGCATGCACCTTATCCCCTCCCCCTTGGTAATCATGATCAGACCATGTCATATTATAAAAAAAAATTCTCCATTATTTTATAATTTTAAATGTAACTACGATATAAGATACTTGGATTTAAAATCAATAATCAATTTATGGATGGTCGTTTTATGTCATCAACATTATTGTCTAAACCTTCAAATCTTCTTCGTAAGTACTCTAAAATTTAGCATAGTTGCCTTTTCATTATTTGATTTTAGAAGCTCCAATTAATATAGAATAGTTCTCAAATAATTAACTTTCAACTGCAATTCATTAACAATAGATTGTCATTAAATTGATAGTTTTGGATAACTTAATTCCTCTTCGGGATATGTTTGGAAAAAAAATTAAAACTTATATTATTTTAATAATCAATTAGATTTAATTGTATATTTTATCACTACATTTTCAAACTTTTGCATATTTGTGAATTTATTGTATTTTTAATTTTAGAGCATTTTATTTCTCTACTAGAGTTTTCTCAAATTTTAAATGGTGTAATGGCGTAAAATGAGTGAACACTAACATAATTTCATATTGAAATAAATGTATATAAGATTTTATTTATGGATATGACACGTGCTCTGTGTAGCTTGACTTTTATATAAAAATACATATTTCTTTTACATAATTACAGTCTACTATTATTATTATTTTTTCCTCACATTTTGTCATTAATTTTGATATTGCGAAATTTACCATTTAGGTCTTCAATTTCAACACATAATATCTTACTTAAATGTTACAATTTTTTTACCATGTGAACCGAGAGGTAAATTCATACAACTTAATCAATAAAATAGGCAATGATAATTTTGAAAGGAAAATTCACAAACAATATACCCGGTAATGCTAAAATTATTTTAAATATTATAAATTAGTATTTAATATTGTTTGTTTTGTTGGTTATTATTTTCTCGCAAGTAGACACAACTTGTATATTTTTTTAAAACTAGAAAAAATAGTTTACTTCCTTTGCAAAAAAAGTTATAAAAATATTTTAAAATATAATCCAATTCCTTTCATGTATTTTTGTCACAAACATTGTGGTATCAAACTCAAGGTTCAACATTTAATCAAGTCTAAAAGAAAATATTTCACGTGAAAATTAAAGGAATCTCACTTATAAGGCATCCAATTTGTAGGAGATAATTATCCCTACTGAATGGATAAAAGGAAGATGTATAAATGATGATATTATTGTATTAAGACTAAATGTCAACAAAACTACAACATCATGTAATAAAAAACAAAGTCAAGTTTTACGTATCACATCAATTATAAAGAAAATGAAGATATCTAACTCTTAAAAATTGTCACTCTCACCACACAATGTAAAAGCTTCACCATGTTTGGATGACATGTTTGGGAGAACGAAAATTTCCTCAAGATTCAAAGTTTATGGGCACACCTTCTCCTAAGTACAGATCAACTTGAAGATCTTGGATAACATGCCCAACCAAAGTGTGGGAACCCAAAACTACAATTACTAAATTGGCATGCAATTTAAAGACACTAACATAGGATGAACTTTTAGGTATTCTAATAGTTCATAAAGTTTATCTTTAGAACAAAAAACCTAAATGTATTCAAATTCGACAAAACAAATGCATATAAAATTGTTGATTCAAGGTAAACATAAAGAAGAAAATAACACAAAGACAAAAGTCCCTAAAAGTTATAGCTTCAGAGTTTGAGAAATTACACAAAAGCAAATTAGATGCATTGTAAAATTAATGTCATGAATATCCAAGCAACTATCGAAGGAAAAGAAGAAGAAAGTCCACGAATCTTCCAAACGAAAGGACTCAAGATTCATAAAGAAATAGAAAGGGAGATGATCAAGAAATCATGTGTTATGAGTGAAAAAAGTTAGGATAAATAAGAGAAAGTGTCCTAAACTTAAAGGGAAATAAGTCTCACTTCAATAACAATAAGAAAAAGAGTTTAATGACAACTTCATGACACTCTAACAATAAATCAAGCAACTAAGAAGAAAACACTAGTAAAAAATATAAAAACAACGACCATTTATTTAATGTGTTTTTACGGTCAGACGTTGTCATTCAAAATGCGGTGATATTTTTTAAATTAACTTTATTTAAAAGAGCGACTATTTGTTATAGCCACATTCTTAAAGAAAGCACTTTGTTTTAAGAATACGCTATTACAAATAGTCGCATTCTTAAATAAAGCTCTTTATTTAAGAACACGACTTTACCTAATAACAGCATTCTTAAAACAAAGTGCTTTATTTAAGAATGTGGTTTTACCTAATAGCTGCATTCTTAAAACATTTTTTACCCTAATACTGAAGCGCGTCACTTATGTTTTCATATTTCCTTTCTTCTCTAACGTTTTGTCTGCTCTTCTATTTCTGCTCTCGTGCTTCCTCTCGTCTTCCTCGAACCTGCATTGTCTTCTTCGTGTCATTGGTAAGTTCGTTTCGAGCTCTCTACTTCTTCTTCACCATTGGTTTATGTATGTTTTTCGTTTGTTTTATTTGTTTGTTTTTTGTCATTGCTCGAAGGTCACCACTGTTTCGTTGTCATGCTTCTGTTTGGTTTTTGTTGTCTCCGTTGCTGCCGACGTTGTTGTCGATCTCGCGTCACTCTTTACCACCGTTGCCTTCGCACACAAGGTTGGTGGTATTTTAATTTTTTTTTTCATCTTATTAATTAGTTTATTTTTTATAATTTATTTTTTAAAATGTATATTATTTTTGTTTTTAGGTTAGAATAAAATTATTAAATTGTTATATGGTAGATAGATTTATATTATTTAATATTTATAATTAATTTAATGATTTTTAATTTGTATATTTAGTATTTATTATAATTTATATTTATTATTAATTTATATTATGTTAGTTCTTAGGTTAGAATAGAATTATTGTATTGGTATTGAGTTTGAGGGTGTTCGATCCTCGACAATTGATACGTGTTGTTATTGAGTCTGAGGGTATTCGACCCTGGCAAACGTGAGATAGAACACTCATTAGTAAACACTTGAATGACTATTACAGAATATAATGGATCGAAATTGGATTAATTATGTTCGCATAAGTGATGAGTACAAAAGAGGAGTAGAAGAATTTATACAATTTGCGCAACGTAACGCGAATAATAGTGGTCATGATGGAGCAAATTAGGTGTTTGTGTGTTAACTGTTTGAATGGAAGGATACTGGATGTTAAGAAAATCAGGGAGCACCTTCTATGTGATGGGTTTCTTCGATCTTTTGCAAAAGTGCATGGACACTAGTGCAAAATGTAAAAACAACGACTATTTATTTAATGCGTTTTTACGGTCAAAAGTTGTCATTCAAAATGTGGTGACATTTTTTAAATTAACTTCATTTACGAATGCGGTTATTTGTAGTAATCGCATTCTTAAATCAAAGCGCTTGATTTATGAATGCGACTTTACCTATAGCCGCATTTTTAAATGAAAGTGCATGATTAAGAATGCGACTATTACAAATAATCGAATTCTTAAATAATTTTTTACCCTAACTCTAAAGTGCGCCACTTTATACTTTCATACTTTATTTCTCTTCTTGGCGCTTCGCCTTTTCTCTCTGTTTCTGCTATGGTGTTCCTTTCTTCTTCTATGAGCTTCATTGTCTTCTCGTGCCATTGTAAGTTCGTTGGAGCTCTCTTTCTTCTAAACCAATGGTTTATAATTTTTTTTTTTCGTTTCTCTTACTTTGTTTGTTTTCTTGCATTGCTCGAAGTACTACTGTTTCATTGCTTTTGTTGCTGCTTGTGTGGGTTTTTGCTTTGCTCCGTCGTTGCTGCCATCGTTGTTGTTGTCGGTCCCATGCCATTCTTCACCATCGTTGCCTTCACGCACAAGGTTGGTGGTGTTTTAAATTTTTTGGATTTTTTTTTTAATTTTATGAATTTGTTTATTTTTTATTTATTATAATTTGTATTTTTTAAATTTTATATTATTTTTTTTAGGTTAGAATAGAATTATTAAATTATTAGATGGAAGATAGATTTATATTATGTTAGTGGTTAGTTTAGAATAGAATTGTCGTGTTGGTATTGAGTTCGAGGGTGTTCAACCCTCGGCAATTGATACGTGCTGGTATTGAGTCCGGGAGTGTTCGACCCTCGGCAAACGCGTGGGATAGAACACTCATTAGAAAACATCTGAATGACTATTACAAAATATAATGGATCAAAATTGGATTAATTTTGTTCACATAAGTGATGAGTACGAAAGAGGAGTAGAAGAATTTATACAATTTGTGCAACGTAACGCGAATAATAGTGGTCTTGATGGAGCAAAGATCAAGTGTTCGTGTGTTAACTGTTTGAATGGAAGGATACTAGATGTTAAGATAATCAGGGAACACCTTCTATGTAATGGGTTTCTTCCACCTTATACAACTTGGACATGGAATGGTGAATTATTAAATTTACCACATGTTTCCGTAACTGAAGAATATGTGGGGTCCACCATGGATGATGCAGTACATGATGATGTAGATGATGACCGATTGGAGGACATGATTCGTGATGTGGGAGTTAAGTCTTTTGCGGAAGAGCAAGAATATGGAAGTATGTCAAGCGATACATAGACTTCATTGTATCTCGGATCAACTAACTTCACACGGTTGTCGACGGTGTTAAGATTGATGAATTTGAAGGCAATAAATGGATGGATGGACTAATAAAAGTTTCACGGAATTGCTTCAGTTGTTGAAGGATATGCTTTCAGAGGGAAATAGTATACCTAATTGTAATTATGAGGCCAAAAAGATTCTTTGTCCATACATGTCTGTCATCATGATTGTAAATTATACAGGAAAGATTTTTATATGTTGAAAAGTTGTCCGAGGTGTGGGTTATCACGTTATAAGTTGAAACAAAAAGATGATGATACTATTGAAGAGATAGAAAAGTATGGACCCCCAATGAAGGATATGTGGTATCTTCCCATCATTCCAAGGATGAAACGTTTGTTTGCAAACCCAAACAATGTTAAGAATCTTAGATGACATGCAGATGAGAGGAAATGTGATGGCATGTACCGACATCCAGTTGATTTTATTCAATGGAAGAAATTTGATGATGAGTTTTCAGAGTTTGGTAAAGAATCAAGAAATATCTGACTTGGTTTAGATCCAGTTCATGCCCTGTTTTACTAGTTATTTACAACTTATCTCCTGGATTGTGCATGAAGCGAAAATACATGATGTTGTCTATGATGATATTGTTAGAATGGATGGCTTTAAACTAGAGGGGGGGTGAATTGTTTAAAGAGAATTTTCGTAAACTTTTAAAACAAGAATGAATTTTATCTCAGGAAACAATTGATTCAGAAATTCAGTTCGCCAAAACAGCAAGTAAAAGCTGCAGTACCAGAAAAACAATCGGTTGTTTCACAGAAACAATCGGTTGTTTATACCAGCAAACAACAAATAAAACTGAATTTAAAGAGTTAGAGATAGAGAGATTGTACACAGTTGTT